>FPHG01000017.1_pt1 | contig 63630 bp, 59 predicted proteins | sample 1057261 | NCBI WGS metagenome assembly FPHG01 (sample SAMEA4473298, study PRJEB15554) | hydrothermal vent metagenome | biome: marine basaltic hydrothermal vent biome; feature: marine hydrothermal vent; material: water | place: Pacific Ocean | collected 2011-06-14/2011-07-23 | depth 1709 m
CCTGCTTCTGAATCTAAAGCTGATGATATTTTTGAAGAAGATGATTTGTTTGACGAAGATGATGAAGAGATTGTAGAGACTCCTGAACCTGCTTCTGAATCTAAAGCTGATGATATTTTTGAAGATGATGATTTATTTGACGAAGATGATGATGAAGAGATTGTAGAGACTCCAGAACCTGCTTCTGATAAACTTGATACTTCTATATTTGAAGAAGATGTTGATGATTATGATGAGTTTCTTAATGCAAAACCTGCTCCTGATAAACCAAAAATTCCAGTAGTTAAAGAAGAGATTGAAGAGTATGATGAATTCCTTAATGCAAAACCTGCTCCTATTAAACCAAAAGTTCCAGTAGTTGAAGAAGAGATTGAAGAGTATGATGAATTCCTTAGTGAACCTACAAATAAAAAAGAGATTAAAACAAGAAAAAGATTAGAAAAAGAAAAACCTGCTGATAAAATAGAAAAAGTAAACATAGAGGAGACAAAAGTGAATGAACAAACAATAGATAATCCAAATGAACCAATTGTTATAAACTTAGAAGAGTCCAGTAAAAGATTAGGTGTAACAACTGATGATTTTATTGATTTTTTAAATGAATTTATTGATAAATCAATTGAACTTGAAGAGAGTATAGAGAGCAACGATATTAAAAAACGAAATAAATCAATATTAGACCTCTTCGGATTATCTCAAATGTTAAATCTTCCAACTACTAACATTTTACAAACAATTAGAGAGAGTAGTGGTGAAGAACAGGAAGATATTATAGAAGATTTCTATGAAATGATTGATAGAATAATTACTGATGAAGAGTATGCAGAGGAGTATGGAGAAGAAGCAAAAAAACCTGCAACAATAGAAAGTAATGAGAGTATTGACGAAGAGGAGTTCGATGACGAAGAGGAGTTCGATGACGAAGAGGAGTTCGATGACGAAGAGGAGTTCGATGACGAAGAGGAGTTTGATGACGAAGAGGAGTTTGATGACGAAGAGGAGGTAAAAGAAGTATCAGCAAATGCAATATGTTCACCTATTGATTATGATAGTATTAAACCTATTCACTTTGACTTCCAATTAGAAGCTGCTGCAGATGACCTTAGCCTTCCGATAGATTTAATTGAAGAGTTTGTAAATGATTTTATTGACCAAGCACATGAAGAACAAGCAGTATTTATTGAAGCTTGTAAAACAGGTGATATTGATACCATTCAAAAGACTGGACATAAACTTAAAGGTGTTTCGAGTAATCTAAGAATTAAGCCATTAGCAGATACACTAGAGGAAGTACAATTCTGTGAAGAACCTGCAAGATTTGAACCTCTACTTAAAAAGTATTGGGGTCAATTTTTGGCATTTGAACTCTTTATGCAGAATAAGTCACATTAAAAGAAAAGGAAATAAATTATGACAATTAAAAATCGGCTTAGGATTGTAGCATTTATACCTATTGCTTTGCTTATATTATTATCAAGTTATTTTTTGGTGATATCATATCAAAACTTTGAAAAAGCAAATGCTCTTAAAACTGTATTAAAAAATAATGTAATACTTGATGATTTACTTATACAAATAGGTAAAGAGAGAGGTTTAACTGCACTCTATCTAGGTTCAAATCAAAAAAATTTTTTAAAACCATTAAAAAAGCAGAGAGAATTATTAGATAAATCGATAGCTAATCTTCAAGAAAAATTAAATACTAATATACCCACATATATTCCATTTCTTACAGGTGGTATTGCTCTTATTAATGAGGATAAATATAATACTTTAATAAGTAATCTTAGAAAACTCCAATATATTAGAAAAAAAGTTGATTCTAATAAAAGTAATTTTTCTAATATATTTTTCAAAAATTATACTGAATTAATTGCTACACCAACTATTAATAATATGTTACAAATCAGCAACTTTTCACTAGATATGGAGATTGGTTCACTTATTAATATTTTAAATCAAATTAATATTGCTAAGGAAAATGCTGGACTAGAGAGAGGTTTTATATCATATTTTCTAACAAAAAAAGATGCTTTATCTTTTAAAGACATAGCATTATGGGATAAATTTAAAACGAAGTCTAATGGATTTGACCATACGAAAATCACAGATATGGAGATAAAAGATAAAATTGACAATATATATGAAGAGAAGAAAAACAAACTTGTCTTAGAAAATCTAGCAGAGATTTCATCAGCTATCCAAACTGAAATAGGTAACGGGAAATACTCTGAAGACCCTTCTAATTGGTTTACTCTTCAGACTAAAAAGATTTCTATATTATCTAAAGCTCAAATTATAGTATCAGATCAACTGCAGAAAAAATCTGAAGTATTTTTAGAGAAACAGATTATTACACTAGCTATATCAATATCAATATGGCTATTAGCACTCATTTTAACTATTGTTGGATTTACAACAACTAGAGGTATTGCTACAAATATTAAAGAGCTGGAAGATGTTTTAAATAAAGCTGTTGATGATATGAAAGAGGGAGATGATTATTTTGCTTCAGATACTGCTGATATAGAAAATGTCGAACTTGATACCCATGAAGGAACTAAAACTGCGTATAGATTTCTCGAACAATTAGTTGAAACTGCGAAAAATGATAAACTTATGGCACTTCAAGCAAATGAAGCTAAATCTTTATTCTTGGCAAATATGTCTCACGAGATTCGTACTCCACTAAATGGTATTGTTGGGTTTACTGAACTTCTTAAAGCTACAGATGTAAATGATGAACAGTCTGAGTTTTTATCTATTATTGATAAGAGTTCGGAAAATCTTTTAAGCATTATAAATAATATTCTTGACTTATCTAAAGTTGAAAGTAATAAAGTTGAGATAGAAAATATTATATTTGAAGCAGAAGATGAGTTTGATAGTGCAGTAGAGACTTATGCTGTTGGTGCATCAGAAAAAAATATTGACCTAAACTATTATATGGACCCAAGAATTAGTAAAAAACTGAAAGGTGACCCAACAAAAATTAAAGAAGTTGTTGTAAATCTTATGAGTAATGCTGTTAAATTTACTAGTTATGGTGGTGAAATTAATGTAGAGATTAAAAAGATTGATGGAGTCGATGGTGGGCCAAGTAGAATACTATTTAGTGTTCAAGATAATGGTATTGGTATGACCAAAGAGCAACAATCTAGAATTTTTGACGCATTTTCTCAAGCTGATGTATCTGTTACAAGAAAATATGGTGGTACAGGTCTAGGGTTAACTTTATCTAGTCAATTTGTAGAACTTATGGGTGGTGAGTTAGAACTTACTAGTGCAAAAGACCATGGAACAACTTTCTTTTTCTCACTTCCATTAGAAGAGATTACCTCATCTGAAACCGATTTATTTAATGGATTTACAACATTAACTATTGGAAAATATCAACAAGAGATACCAACAACTGTCGATACATATATTAATCAATACTTTGAATATTTTGGACCAAGTGTAAAATATTTTGAATCAGTAAATGAAATTAAAATACTTGAAGAGCAAAAAATTTGTAAAAATTATTGGATTGACCTTGATAAAGCAAAACAAAGTGTCATTGATATATTACCTACAATCCCAAAAGAGAATTTAATTATCATCTCGAATGTTACAAATAGGGACAAAGTTGAACCTTTAGGTCTATCTCAAAATAATATTTTATACAAGCCTATTAGTATTAGAAAGATGAGAGAGATATTAATTAATACTTCAGATGTAAAACCAAAAGAAGAGACAAAAAAGGTTAATACAAAAGAGGGTAATTACTTTAATGCTAATGTACTTGTTGCAGAAGATAACATCATTAACCAAAAACTTATTAGACACATATTAACAGAAGCAGGGTTAAATGTGGACTTAGCCAATAATGGATTAGAAGCATTTGAAAAAAGAAGAAGTGGAGATTATGATGTAATCTTTATGGATATTCAAATGCCTGTTCTTGATGGAATAGAGGCTACACACGAGATATTAGATTATGAAGAAGATGAAGATATTCCACATATTCCTATTGTTGCATTAACAGCAAATGCACTAAAAGGAGATAAAGAGAGATTCTTAAAAGAGGGAATGGATGAATATATATCAAAACCTTTAGAGACATCTGAACTGCTATATGTTCTAAATAAATATCTTGACAATAAGAGAGTTGAAGCTCCTATTAAACCAAAAGAAGAGAAGTCAAAACCTAAGGCTAAGCCTAGAGCTATGGTTAAGCCTAAAGTAGAAGAGGAGAAAACAACTAAAATAGAAGATACTCCTGCTCCTAAACGAAAACGAGTTGTTAGAAAAAGAGTTGCGAAGAAAGCTTCTGTTGAAGAGACAAAATCTGATACAGCAGAAGAGACTCCTACTAAACCTAAACGAGTTAGAAGAAAAAGAGTTGTTAAGAAAGCTCCTGTTGAAGATAAACCAGAAGTTGAAGAGACAAAATCTGATACAGCAGAAGAGACTCCTACTAAACCTAAACGAGTTAGAAGACAAAGAGTTGCTAAGAAAACTTCTACTGAGAAGAAAGCTTCTGTTGAAGAGACAAAATCTGATACAGCAGAAGAGACTCCTACTAAACCTAAACGAGTTAGAAGAAAACGAGTTGCTAAAAAAGCTCCTGCTGAAGATAAACCAGAAGTTGAAGAGACAAAATCTGATACAGCAGAAGAGACTCCTACCAAACCTAAACGAGTTAGAAGACAAAGAGTTGCTAAGAAAGCTCCTGCTGAAGATAAACCAGAAGTTGAAGAAACAAAATCGGATATAGCAGAAGAGACTCCTACTAAACCTAAACGAGTTAGAAGAAAAAGAGTTGTTAGAAAAAAACAATCTAGTACAGATAGTAAAAAAATAATCTTATTAGCAAAAAAGAGTCTTTTGGGTAGTAGAATTATATCAAAAATGTTAACAAATCTTGAGGTTGATTTTCATAAATTAGATGATTTAGAGCAATTAGAAGAAGAATCGTTATCAGGAAAATATGATATACTATTAACAGATAATGAACTTTTACCTGCTGATATAAGTCCTATTGAGGATAAGGTATCTATAATTTCATTACCTGATTCAACCGTGACAAAAGAGAGTTTAGATAAATTAATAAGAAAGCATAGAGGATAAAATTATGGGATTAAAAGTATTAATAGTAGATGATGATATGATAAATAGAATGTTACTTAAAACTTTGCTAAAAAAGAATTCAACAGTTTCTACTGTAATTGAAGCAGAGAATGGTTCAGATGCATTAGAGAAGTACAAAGGTGAGAGTGGTATAAATATCATTCTTTTAGATATTATGATGCCGATATTAAATGGAGTTGAGTTTTTAAAAATATTCCGTTCAGATACAGAGAATAATCATGTACCTGTAATTGTATTAACAACTGATGATACAAGAAAAGTTGAAGTATTTGATAATGGAGCAAATGATTTTCTTCGTAAACCTATTATGGGTGAAGAGTTAAATGAAAAAATTAGTCAATGGACATAGAACAATAAAGACCTAAGATGACTATAAACAAGGAGGCGTTCACAATGTATTTATTAAGGAGGTAAACAAAAGCATCTTAGGTCAGAAAAAATATTATATAATAAAAATATTAATGAAATATAAACGATAAAGAAATGAAAAATATGTCATAATACTTCTATGAAAAAAACAAATAAAATATTTCTATGTGCTATAAATAATATATTGAGTGGAACTTGTAATGAAGATTGCAAGTTTTGTACACAAAGCGTTAGGTATAAGGCAGATATTAATCGCTATACCTTTAAATCTATAGAGACTATTGTATCTGAAGCTAAACAAGCTAAATCATTAGGTGCATTGGGTTATTGTTTAGTCACAGCAGGTAAAGGACTAGATGATAAAAAGACAGAATTTGTATCTGAAGTAGCTATTGCTATTAAACAAGAGATAGAAGGTTTAAATCTTATTGCTTGTAATGGAACTGCATCAAAAGAACAATTAAAATATCTTAAAGAGCATGGAATTGATAGCTATAACCATAATCTTGAAACTTCCGAAAATTATTATAATGAAATTTGTACTACTCATAGTTGGAGAGAGAGATATACAACTTGTGAAGATGCAAAATCTGTTGGATTAACACTATGTAGTGGTGGAATATTTGGTATGGGTGAAACAATTAATGATAGAGATGAACTACTAAAAGCTATTGCATCATTAGAACCTGAATCAACACCTCTAAATTTTTATCATCCTAATCCTGCCTTACCACTTAAAACAACAACAATATCAAAAGATGAAGCTTTAAAAATCATTGCTAAAGCTAGAGGATTATTAGGTGAAGAGAGACTATTAATGGTAGCAGGGGGAAGAGAATTACTCTTTTCAAATAGTCAAAGAGAGATGTTTGAAGCAGGAGCAAATGCTATTGTTATTGGAAATTATCTTACAACAACTGGTGATTCTCCAACAAAAGACCATAAAATGATAAAAGAGTTAGGTTATCAAATTGCAAGTAGTTGTGGTGGAGAATAATATATCTTTAATTTTAACTCTATCTCTCTTGATATGGATAAGCCCATTTGTATCAAGAGTAATTCGTATACCAACCCCACCTGTTGAAATTCTACTAGGTTCTGTATTTGCCTATTTAGGTTTTATAGGACATCATGAATATTTTGATTTAGTAGCAGAGGTTGGATTTTTATATCTAATGTTTTTAGCAGGTATGGAAGTTAATCTAAAACAAATTTTATCAAGCTCTCGTGAAATAATTAGAAAAGCTATTATCTTTTTAACACTTATGGGAATTCTATCTGTTCTATTTGGTTGGTTTTTTAATCTTAGCATTATCGTCACAATATCTCTTCCATTGGTATCGATTGGACTATTAGCATCATTATCAAAAATATATGGAAAAGATACAGAATGGTTAAAATTAGCATTTATAGTTGGAATATTAGGTGAAATAGTAAGCATCGCAATGTTAACAACTCTTGAAGCAGCAAGTCTAGTAGGCTTTGGATTAGAACTATTTATTAAAATAATATATCTTATTGCATTTTTATACTCTACTATATTTCTTTATCGTTTATTAAGATTAATATTTTGGTGGTATCCTGAATTAAAAAAAACTATAATTCCAAATTTTGATACAGCAGACCAAGATATTCGTTTAGCGATTTCCCTATTTTTTATAATGATTGTAGTAATGCTTCAATTAGGTTTAGAGTTAGCATTGGGTGCATTTATTGCTGGAGTAGCTATATCTGCCTTTTTCCACCATGAGAAAGGACTTGAAGAGAAGGTTTCTAGCTTTGGTTTTGGTATCTTAGTACCCATATTTTTTATTCATGTTGGTTCATCATTTGATTTAGCATCTTTAGGAACAGAAGGAATTATTACTGGTGCACTTCTTATTACAACTTTAATGATTATCATTCGTTTATTATCTGCATTTGTACTTAAAAATATATATGGGTCAAAAAATGCCCTACTGGTAGCATTCTCATTATCAATGCCTTTAACTCTTCTTGTGGCTGTTGCAACCATAGGATATAATGCAGAATTAATTGATTTATTAAGCTATTATCAACTTATTCTTGCGAGTTTATTACAAATTTTAATATCAATGATAGCAATAAAATTATTATCAAAAAACTTGAATTAATATCTTTTTTGAACATTAGTATGATATAATAATCTATTGCTATTAAATAATGAGGAAATTAAGTGATTAATCAAACAACTATTGCAGAACCTGTTGAAGTTATTGGTATAGGTCTTCATAAAGGAGAACCTATTAGGTTACGACTTGAACCTATGGGTGCAGATAGAGGTATTGTATTTTACCGTGATGATATTGCTGTTAGTATTCCTCTCTCACCAGATAGCGTAATTGATACAAAAATGGCAACAGTTATTGGAAGTAAAAAAGCTTCTATATCTACAATAGAACATTTTTTATCTGCAATATATGCTTATGGAATAGATAATTTAAGAGTTATTCTTGATGGCTCTGAGATGCCTGTAATGGATGGTAGTTCTATTAGTTTCTGTCTTCTATTAGATGAAGCAGGTATTCAAGAGTTAGATAAAAGTAAAGAGGTTATATTAATTAAAAAAGTTGTAGAGGTTAGAGATGGCGATAAGTTTGTTAGAGTATCACCATCTTTAGACGCATCATTTAATTTTAATATAGATTTTTCACACCCTGTAATTGGAAAACAAGAAGAGAAGTTTGAATTTAGTAGAGCAGGATTTATAAAAGAGATTGCACGAGCTAGAACTTTTGGATTTGTCAAAGATATTCAATATCTACAAAGTATAAATCTAGCATTAGGTGCTACTCTGCAAAATGCAATAGGTTTAGATGAGCATAAAATTTTAAATCCTGAAGGGTTGAGATTTGAAAATGAGTTTGTAAGACATAAAATATTAGATGCTATGGGTGATATGATGGTTATGGGACATAATATTCTAGGTGAATATACCTCATTTGCAGGAAGCCATCATCTAAACCATAAATTAACAAAAGCTGTTTTAGCCAATAGTGAAAACTATGAGCTAATAGCTATTAAACAATTAAAAAGTATAGAATTTGCCAAAAGTTTTGCATAATTATAAAGTGGTGATTATATCACTATCTACGCCTATATTAGTTGGTATTTATGAAGATGATATTTTAATAAATACGATAAAGAGTAAACTAAAAACATCTGAAGCACTACTTCCTATTTTAGAAGATATTTTTAATAAATATAATATAATAGAGATTATATATGCAAATGGGCCGGGTAGCTATATGGCAATTAAAATAACATATATTATACTTAAAACTATTCAGATAATTAAGAATATTCCTATAAAATCTTGTAGTGCATTTGAGTTTAATGATAATAAACCTATAAAAGCTATGGGAAACCTCTATTTTATCAAAGAAAAAGAAACTATAATAACAAAAAAACTTACAGAAACTATAAATATGGACTATACTCTATGCAACTCTTTAAAAAATTTAAAGATAGAAGATAGTAATGAGCCAGATTATAGGTTACCTGCTGTTTAAAAAGGGATTTAGTGTTTATTAGTGTACCAGCAACAAGTGCAAATTTAGGACCGGGTTTTGATACTCTTGGACTCGCGATAGACCTTCGTAATGAGATTAGAATTACTCCTTCTCAATTTTTAAGTCTATCAACAAAAGGCGAAGGGGCAAGAAATCCAAAAATTAAAAAAAATACACTCTTTTTAAATATTTTTAATGAAAATTATAAAAGATTAACAAAAAAAGAGCCTATTTTTAGATTTGAATTTAATAACCGTATCCCAATATCAAGAGGACTTGGTAGCTCATCTGCTGTTATTGTCGCCTCTCTTACAGCCTCTTATGTGGCAGCAGGAATTAAATATAATAAAAGAGATATTTTAAATAGAGCATTAATATATGAAAATCACCCAGATAATATTACACCTGCTGTTATGGGAGGGTTTAATGTAGCCTGTGTTGAGGGAGATAGAGTATATAGTAAAAAAAGACGCTTACCAGAGATACTTAGAGCTGTTTTAGTTGTTCCAAACAAAACTATATCAACAGCTCAATCAAGAACTATTTTGCCAGATATATATAAAAAAGAGGAGACAGTATATTCTCTATCTAGGTCATCTTTTATGACAGCTCTTTTTATGAGTGAATCGTGGGATTTATTACACATAGCATCAAAAGATAGATTACATCAAACTCGTAGAATGAAAATGATGCCTGAACTATTTGATGTACAAAAATTGGCACTTAGGCACGGAGCATTAATGAGTACACTATCTGGTAGTGGCTCAACATTTTTTACACTATGTTACAAAGATGATGCTGATAAAATAGCTAGAATACTTCAAAAAAGATTTCCACACTTTAGAGTTTTTAATCGTGGATTTGATAATTATGGAGTTACAACAAAGAGTTAATCTCTTTTTAGGTATAATAACAATGAATTCAATAATAAAGAAAAAACCTACTCGAATGTGTATATCTTGTCGCCAGAAAATAGTTAGAATAGAAATGGTACGACTTCAACAGAAAGAGAATAAAATCCTTACTTATCAAGGTAGTGCAAGAAGTTTTTATCTCTGTTATGAATGTATCAACAATGAAAAAAAAATAAGAAGATTATCGAAGCGTTTTAAAGAAGAGTTTAAACAATTTAGTAAGTTTTTAAAGGAGTTAGTAGAGAATGGATAAAGTTAAAATCCAAGTTATTGCAGCAGAAGCAAGTTGCTCTAACGCAGATATAGTGAAGAAAGCAAATGAGTTAGGGTTTAATGTAAAAGTAGCCAATAGCTCTATTAGTGTTGAACAAGCAGGTATACTTGTAGAGTATGCAATGAGTGGAAAATTACCTAAAGATTTTAAGAAACCTGTTAAACGGTCTAAAATTAAAGTAATAAAGAAAATTAGAAAAGTTGAAATTCCTAAAAAAGTTGAGAGTCAAACAAAAGTTGAACCTCCTAAAAAAGAAGCTCCTAAGGTTGTTGAGAAAAAAGCACCTATTAAAAAAGCTCCAATTAAAAAACCGTCTATACTAGTAGTTCCAAAAAGAACACTTGAAGAAAAAGAGGCTTCTTTAGCACCTATTAAAAAAATAGAGGTTAGAAAAGAGCCAAAAGAAGAGCCAAAAGAAGAAGCAAAAGTTGAAAGTTCTGAAGCAAAAGATAATAATGCAGAAGCAAATGTAATTGAAGAAGAGAAGAAGGTTATTCCTAAAAAGAGAAAAGGAATTACAGCTAGTGTTCGTAAAAAAGTTGAAATTAAAACTGTAAATAAAGACGAACCAACAGAAGAGGCAGAGACAGATAAACCAAAAAGAAATATTAGAAAAGGTCTATCTAGGGGTGGTATTACTATTGTTAGAAAAGCAAAACCTTCTCCTGTTAAGAAAAAAATTAAAATGTCTGAACCAAGACTTTCTGTACCTAAAAAGAAGAAAATTAAAAAAGTTGCTGAGGCTAAAGAGAGTGGTGAGAAATTAGAAATTATGGGTAATCGTGACTTTAGAGGAAGCGATGAAATTTATAATGATGAAGAAGTTGTTCTCTTAGATTTCTCTGATAAAAATATCTATGAAGATATGAAAAGACAAGATGAGAGAAGAAAAGCTGAACAGAAAAAAAGAGGTCAACAAGTAAATACATTTAGACCACAACAAAAACGCTCTATTCGTAGAGGTGGGAAAAAGAAAAAATATAATCGTGTAGATGAGAGTTCAGAAAAAATCACAGTTATTGAAATTCCTGAAAATGTTAGAGTTTATGAATTTGCAGAAAAAGTTGGCAGAAATGTTGGTGAGGTTGTAAAAGTTCTATTTACACTTGGAACAATGGTTACTAAAAATGATTTCTTGGATAAAGATGATATAGAGATATTATCAGAAGAATTTGAAGTTGAAGTGACAACTATTAATCCTCTTGATTTATTAAATTATGTTGAGAGTTATGATAATATCGAAAATGAAAATCCAGAAGAGAGACCTCCTGTACTTACAATTATGGGACATGTTGACCACGGTAAAACATCTCTTTTAGATAAAATTAGAGAGACTAAAGTAGTTGATAAAGAGTCTGGTGGTATTACTCAACATGTTGGTGCATATCAAGTTGAAAAGAGTGGTAAAAAGATTACTTTTGTAGATACCCCTGGTCACGCAGCATTTACAGAAATGAGAGCAAGAGGCGCACAAGCTACTGATATTGTTATTATTGTTGTAGCAGCAGATGATGGTGTAAAACCACAAACAAAAGAGGCTATATCTCACGCAAAAGCTGGTTCAGTTCCAATGATTGTTGCAATTAACAAAATGGATAAACCTAGTGCTAATCCAGAAATGGTAAAAGGACAACTTGCAGAATTGGGTGTTTTAGCTGTTGACTGGGGTGGAGATATTGAGTTTGTAAATGTATCTGCACACACAGGTGATGGTCTTGATGAACTTCTTGATGTTATTCTAATTCAATCAGAAGTTATGGAATTAACAGCTGATAAATCAAGACAAGGTAAAGCAATTGTTGTTGAGAGTTCTTTAGAAAAAGGATTTGGTCCAGTTGCTAATGTTATCGTTCAAAATGGTACTCTAAGAGTTGGAGACAATGTTATTGTTGGAAATACTTATGGTCGTGTAAAAGCTATGCGTAATGACCACGGTAAAACAATGCCAGAGATAGGACCAAGTACCCCTGCTGCGATTGTAGGACTAAATGAAGTTCCATCTGCTGGTGATGTTATGCTTGTTATGAATAGTGAAAAAGAGGCTAAAGAGTTAGCATCTAAAAGAGCTGAATATACAAGAGCTAAAGAGTTATCAAAAAGTACAAAAGCTACTCTTGATGATTTACATTCACTTATTGCAGAGGGTCAATTAAAAACACTTCCTGTAATTATTAAAGCTGATGTTCATGGTTCTCTTGAAGCAATTAAAGCATCTCTTCTTGACCTTAAAAATGAAGAGGTAAAGGTTAATATTATACATGAAGGTATTGGTGGAGTTACAGAGAGTGATGTAACATTATGTAATGCTAGTGAAAATGCTATTATTTTAGGTTTCCATGTTAGACCAACAGGAAATGTCAAGAAAAAAGCAAAAGAATTAGGTGTAGAGATACAAACATACCAAATTATATATGATTTGCTAGACGATGTAAAAGCTCTTCTTGGTGGGTTAATGAGTCCTGTTATATCTGAAGAAGTTACAGGTCAAGCAGAAGTTAGAGAAACATTTGCTGTAGCTAAAGTTGGAACTATTGCTGGTTCTAAAGTTATTGATGGTTCTATGATAAGAGGTAGCAGTGCTAGACTTATTCGTGATGGTATTGTTATATATGAAAGTAAAATATCATCTCTTAAAAGATTTACAGAAGATGCTAAAGAAGTTAAGAATGGTTACGAGTGTGGAATTATGCTTGATAAATATAATGATATTAAAGCAGGTGATATTATCGAAACATTCAAAGATGTAGAAGAGCAAGTTACTCTATGACACAAGAAGAGATTAAACGACATCGTGTAGAGTCTGTATTAAAAGAGATTATCCCTGAAGCATTAGGGACTCTTAATGATAGTCGTATTAATGGATTACTTGTAACTGATGTTGTATGCTCAAAAGGTAGAAGTGATGCTAAAGTATATTTAGAAAAATCATTTTTAAACGAAAAAGAGCAAAGAGAAGCACTTAAACAACTTAGAGCAGTTTCAAGTTATCTTCAAACTCATTGTAAACAGAGTGAGGGGTGGTTTAAAGCTCCTCGTTTTACATTTGAATTTGACGAACAATTAGAAAAAATTAGTAGAATAGAAGAACTTTTTAAAAAAATAGAGACAAAAAAAACAGGAAATGATAAAGATGAACTTGAATAGTGAAATAGAAAAAATTATAAAAGGAAATGGTGCTTCATTTTACGATAGTGAAATAGTAACAGAGTTTGAAGAGACAATATTCCGTGTTTTTATAACTAAAGAGGGTGGAGTTACACTTGATTTATGTGCAACTATATCTAACGAATTATCTCCATTTCTTGATGTTCACCCACCAATGAGTTCTCATTATAGATTAGAGGTAAGTTCAGTAGGAATAGAGAGAAAATTAAATAGACCATCGCATTTTCAGAGTGCTATCGGAGAAAAAGTAAAAATAAAAGTATCTGGTTCTGATAAATTAAAGGGTATTTTAAAAAGTGCTGATAATAAAGGTATTATTTTAGAAACTAAACATGGTGAAGAGAGTTACGACTATCCTGAAATTGCAAAAGCAAAAACATATTTTGAATGGAATACTCAAAAGAAGAAATAAACCAACTACTTAGATGAAGGTGGTTTTGTTATTGGAGGCTTTCTTGAAGGGGGTTTCCTTGATTTATTTCGTCTCTTTTTCTTTATTTTCTTCTTTTTAATTTTAATAGGTTCATTTATCCCTTGTACAATAAAACTTACTGGTTCTTTTCCTACTTGTTTTAAAACTACCAATACAGATATTTTATTATAATAAACTTGAAAAACTTCCATATTATCCATAACCATATCAACAGCTACTTTTTGTTCACTTTCGATAGGTAGTTTATAACTGTTTCCCTCTGTTCGTAGAAGATTTTTTTTATCTTTTGATACAATCCAACATATTTTAGCAGAAGATAAACCATATAATGAGTTAACACTATGTTCTATACATAATCGACTAAACTCATCTCTCTTTATATCTATTTTTCCTTCACTCCCTGCAATATCAAGAAATAGAGTCTCTGTAACCTTTTTTTCTACTTCAGCTTTTTTTAGATGCTCAAATAATTGATGGTTAGAAGAACGAAGCATACTTAAACTACTGTATAGTGCCAATAAAACTAATGATAATAGTGCTATTGATATAAGTACCTCTAATAGCGTAAATGCCCCTCTTTTTAAGTTCATCTATCCGTCCATTAATCCAACACGAAGAGCCTCTTCATAGCTAGTATCTCCATCATACATCATCTCTGCTAGAGTATCAGCTATTGTCTTCATACCTAAAGTTTTCATACCTTCTCTAATTTGATGGTCATTAAATCCATCTTTTATCATCTCTTTTACATTATCATCAATTACAAAGAGTTCGCCAACAGCTTGTCTTCCTTTATATCCTGTAAAATCACACTCTTTACAACCTTTAGCTTCGTAATAATCTCCACTCTTATCTAATTTTAATTCATCTAAAAGCATATCTGATAACATAGTTGGATTTTTACAATTAACACATAATTTTCTTGTTAATCTTTGGGCTAATACACCAATTAATGTAGACGATAATAGATAATCTGCTATTCCCATATCCATAAGTCTAGTGAGTGATGAGGTTGCATCATTTGTATGAAGTGTAGATAATAATAGGTGACCAGTTAAGGCTGATTGTAGAGCTATCTCTGCTGTTTCATTATCTCTAATTTCACCAATCATAATAACATCAGGGTCTTGACGAAGAATAGAACGAAGTCCTGAAGCAAAGGTTAATCCTACTTTTGTATTTACCTGTATTTGACTAATATTTTCTGCATTATATTCAACTGGGTCTTCAACTGTAATAATATTTTTATCAGGAGTTGCTATATGTTGTAAAAATGAGTGTAGAGTTGTTGATTTTCCTGAACCTGTTGGACCAGTTACAAGTATCATACCGTGAGAATGATTTAAGAATTTGTAAAACTGTTTTGTCATATCTTCCCTAAAACCTAAATGTTCTAAGGTTGGAATACTATCACTCTGCATCAGAATACGCATAACAACTCTCTCACCATAATATGTTGGCAATACAGATACCCTTATATCAAGTGTTTTACCTGCTATGGTTATTTGTGTTCTACCATCTTGTGGAACTCTTTTTTCAGATATATCAAGATTTGAAATAACTTTAATACGGTTAATAACTAAGCCTATAATATTTTTCTCTAAATCTATATGTTTTTTTAATGCTCCATCAATTCTAAGTCTAACTTCACCTTTTCTTTCGCCTGTTTCAATATGAATATCACTAGCACCTTTTTGAATTGCTTGAAAGAATATAGAGTTAACAAGTTTGATTATAGGTGCTGAGGTCTCACTTGACAATAAATCTTGAGAGTTACGAATAAATTCTAAAAGGTCTGATTCAACCTCGATAAGTTCGTCTGATGCTGTTGACATATCATCAAAAGAATCACCTGTTTGTCTCTCTAAAAATTTATTATTTAATCTATTAAAACTATCCTCATCAACTAAATATATTGGATAATCAAAATCTAATTTAGATAGATAATTTAGTGCATTTGGAAGAGTTTTACTCTCAACCACAGCAATACTTTCATTATCATCTAGGGTAGCAAAAAGTAAAGAGTGCTTAATCGCTAACTTATGGTCTATCCCCTCTTCCCAAAGTGGTTCTAAATTAACATCTCTTAACTCATTAAAATTCATTTAATCTCCTATTGTAAAAATGCCATCTGTACTATTAGCACGAGTTCTATTTGCTGCAGGATGATGACCTGCTCCTGAATAATTAAGATTTAGGTTACTCTCATCTGAAGAGATTCTATCTGATGGTGTACCTCCAAAATCGTACCATTTTTTTGTCTTTTTAGATTCTAAAGCTTTCATTATAAAATGATTATATTGACTCTGAATATCTTCTAACTCAACTAAAGCACTTCTTAATCTCTTAAGGTCACTACTTTTTCTTACTATAAAAGGAGTTAAATATACAACTACATTTATTTTTCTAATAACATTACCTCTTGATTTAAAAAGTTCTCCTAAAACTGGAATATCTCCCAATATAGGAACACTTGTAACACTTTTACCAGCTGAATTTTTAATAAGTCCACCTAAAATAATTGTCTCACCGTTATTTACGATTGCATTTGTTAAAACATCTCTTTTTGTTGTTGTTGGTCTATCTACATTTGCACCTGAATTTGGAAGAACATCTTCAATAGTAGCTTTTACCTCTAATGAAACTGTATTATTACTAGAGAGTCTAGGCTTAACCTTTAGAGTAATACCTATATCTTCTCTTGAATAATTATTTATTATGTTACCTTGCCCTTGTGTCGACTGTTGAGCTTGGGTCATAATAGATTGTGTTCTACCAATATAGATAGATGCCTCTTTATTATTAATACATAATACAGATGGTTCACTTAAAATATGTGCTGCTCCATTTTGTTTCATAAGGTCAAGTTTAGCGCCTAATGCAAACATTTCACTAATTCCAGAATCAAAAGAGAATGCTCTATCTGTTGTAGTTACAAGATTTCCATTTTGGTCATATTGTGTTGTATCTGTATTTAAAAAACCCAGTAAATTTTGAGATATCATTAATGAATCTGCACCAGCATTTCCTGCTAAAGTAAATAGACCTTGACTTGTAATTTTACCCATCTCAAATCCATATCTAAGTCCAATTTGAGATGCTAAATCAGTATTTATCTCTACAATTTTAACTTTTACATAAACTTGTGGCTTTGGAACATCTAATTTTTTTATTGTACTTCTAATATTTTTTATCTGATTACCATCTGCAAGAACAACTAACGCATTTCTCTCTAAATCACTAACTACCATTGCTTTTGTAGCTTTTTTAGCACCTTTAGCAGCTAATGGTATCATTCCATTCATCTGATTTACTAATTGACTAATAATCTTCTGCATATCTTCTACATTAGAGTTTTTAAGTGGAATAACAAACATCTGTTGAGTTGTTTTATCACCTTTTACATCTAACTTTTTAATATATTTAACCATTTTATGCATATTCTTGTTTTTACCTATTAAAATAATACTGTTTGTAGCATCATCTTTAAATATATTAACCTCTTCGCTCTCGATACCTTTTGGAAAAAGTTTTCTTGACATAGCAACAGCATTTGTATATACATCTTTAATATCTGCATATTTTAATTTAATAAAAATAGATTTCTTATCGCTATTCGCTTCTATTGTATCTATCACATTTTTAATGGCTTTTAAAGTTTTTGGTGTTGCTGTTACAGATATAATATTATTTTTCTTAAACGATATTATTTTTGCATTTTTATGTAGAAGAGGTTTTATCTTAGCTCTAATTACAGATGCATTACTATACTTTAAACGAAATAAGACTGTCTTCATAACTTCTGCATTTCCAACTTTAGTATCAACAACTAAACCCTCTCCTGCTGCATCATTAGTTTTAACAACCTGATAATAATCACCTTGGTCAACAAGTGTATACCCTTTATTTGCCAAAATTGAATTTGCTAATGGAATTAATGAACTCTTTTTAATAGGCTTTGTAGAGATAAAATTTATTTTACCCTTTAAATCATCTGTAATAAGAATATTCTTACCTGTTATTTTACCAACCATTATTATAAAATCTTTAGTTGTTAAATCATTAAAATTTACATCAACTCTATCTTCATCTATTGCATATAAATTTATTGATAATATAAATATTAAACTTAATACTAATCTACTTAATCTCATACTCTAACTCCATCTCTTCATTTTTTCTTTTTATTCTTAATGTTAAGTTTTCCATAGAATTAACATTTTTATATACCTCTATCGCTTGTCTATAATCATTTAAAGCATTTCCATTTATTGCTGTAATAATATCTCCTCGCCTTAAGCCTAATTTAGCGAAGTCACTTCCTCTTTTGACAAAATTTACTTGAAATCCAACTATATTACCATCAACAATTTTTTCATTTATACCTATATTTTTCCATATATCACCCATATTTTGAGTATATTTTTGAATAATATTCTTTTTAATAGTTGTAACACCATCTCTACGATAAATCTCTTTATCTGATGTCTCTACTTTAGCCTTATCTGATTTAATTGTCACATATTTTATACTGCTTTTACCATTTTCTGAAGAGTTATCATTTAAATAAATACTATAATTCTTTTCATCTCTAACAAATAGTGCCTCTGTGGCAGTTGCTCCTTCTAAGATATATCCATCAATCTCATCGCCTAATGACATAACTTTTGTTTTACCATTTTTAGATACTGTAATAACAGTATTGTCTAATGAGTTATATATTGCCAATAATTTAATACTCTTTATTGTATCAGATTTAATATGAGTGACCTCTTTAACCTCTTTTTGAACCTTTTGAGATACAAACTTTGTCCGATAGTATAAAGATTTAACATCTGATGGTTTTCTATAATCTATATCTTGCTTATTTAAAAATATAAATGTTAAGATTACTAAAATAACTTTCACAACAACCATAGTTAATAGTATTATTATTAAATACTCTATAACCTTTTCTTTAGAAAGAAGTTTCATAATACCACCCATTCTCTCCCTTTCTAAGTTGAGATTTATACTTATTAATCAATTTTTTATCGCTAATATCAATATGTACTGTTTTACTCTCTAGATATACTGCACCATTTACATTTTCAAAATCACCCGTAGCTAAAAGAGATACTTTTAAAGGATTTGTTACAGAATATGATGCCTGTAACTTTAAAATAGGTGATGGAATAAATTTATCTAATGATGAGTCAACTTTAATATGTCCAATTGCTAATCTAGTATAAAAGAATATTGTCCATAATCTAATTTTTTCAACATCTGCAATTAATACACCTCTTAAATATATTTTAGGGTGGGATATAGTCAAACTAAGTAATCCATCATTAATTTCTTCATCATCTATAATAATACCATTTTTCATCAATTCATCTTCAAATAGATAATATATCTCTCTTTTCGGAGAAAAAATAGCTAAAGATAAGAGTATTACCATAAATACTAATATTCCCTTTTTTACCATTTGCATTTTATCTCCATTCCATATTTATTATTTTTAAGCGTAACTTTTATTAAAATAATTTGAACAGCTCTATTTTCTAAACTAATTATTATCTTATTCATCTGCTTACTTGACAAATCTTTTAAAATAGCTGTTAATTTTCTACTTTTTAAGTCAAATGATTTAATATTATTATTTGATAAATTATTTTTTATTTTTAAAATTTTACTCTTTATCTTTTTATTATCCCATTGATTTTTTAACCCAACAATTTGATTTATATCATTTATTGATTTAGAAGTCTCACTCTTAACAGTATATAATTTATTAACTTGAGTATTTTTATATAGATATCCTATTATCATAAATAACAATGCACCTAAAATAATTAACTCATTAATATATTTTTTCCAAATAATCATAAGTTACCTTCTATTTTAATAAAGTTATTTCCTATTCTTGCTGTTTTATACCCTTTTTTAGAGGCTAAAGTTTTTATCTTAATAAGTTGAGATTCACTTATTGTTTTAAATTTTGTAGTAAATTTTTTACTATTTAAAGTTAAATTTTCTACAACAACACCATTTAAAACTAAGCTAGATAGACTCTTTAAAATTTCTCGTTTATGTCGCTCATCTTCATCAATCTGTTTATATTTTTTAGTAATATTATCTCTTGCATATTTACTTTGTAAAGCTGGATATTTTGATAATACCTCATCAACCTCTGCCCTCATATTAGAAGATATATTATTATAATGAATACCCTCTATAATAAATAGGACTCCAAATATAAAAAAGATAGAAGCAAATATTATAGACTCTTTATATCCAAGAAGTGAATTTTTATTAAACCCAAAAGATACTCCATCTCTATTAATTATATCTTTATTTAATATCATATTTCTCTTCTTGTCAATCATAATAGATGATGGAATAATGACAGCATTATTATCTATTGATACCAATAACTCTTTCTCTGATAAAACAAGAGGCGTTTTAAACTTATCTAAATATTGTTGAGCAAAGAATAATTTAGATATATTCTCTAATCTAATACCTTTACTCTCTAAAAATATAGCTATCTCTTCAGCATTATAAGCTATAAATACCCACTTATCTCCATCTTTGTAAGTATGATATTGATACTCTACACCCTCTATTAAGAAATCTTCTAAAACAGATGATGCTACCTTTTTAGCTTGATATAAATACTTGATTGGGAGTTCTTCTTCTTTCATTGTGTAAAATTGAGGTGACAACATAATATTAACAGAACCATTAATATTATATATTCTATCCATACTTTTATGTATAAGTATCAACTCTTTATTGGTTTCCGTAAAATTCAAATCTCTTTGCCCCTTTATCTAAATAATCAAATCCAAACGCATATATATTACCTTGATAACTATATGTCACTTTACAATTTAATCTTTCTATAATATCTTTTGAAAATACCTTATTATTATAATTTTCTTTATCTCCATCATGAGCAGAAATAAACTTATTTAAATCTTCTCCCATAAACCATTCATCTTTAATCACATCATAATCCATATCAAATAGCATAGCTACTAACTCTGCCGATATATAATTCCCATCTACTCTATCGCTTCCTATATCAAAAGAAAAAAACTTCTCCCAAAGAATATCTCCAACTTTTGTATCATCTGCTTCAAATTGATAATCTCTAATAATATCTTTAAATTCTTTTAATGAGTTAATTCCTCTTCTATCTAATACTCTATAATTACTCTCTATTTCATCTTCTTGTTTTATACTCTCTAATATTTTATCTAAAAGAAGAGTTGCATCTTCTATTGAATACTCATCAACTATTTTATCAAAAAGAGATTGAGCTATTGTATATTGTGGTTGCATACTTTTATTATTCTCATATCCTAACCAATTAATATCCACTCCTCCATCTAAAGGTTTACACTCTGCATTAACAAAAGCATTACCATTTTCTGGTTGTAAAACAACAGGTGCTAAATATATAGTGTCTGCTATCATTTTCTTTTTATCTTTTGAATTTCCAACTCGTTTAAGAAGAACTTTTATTGCATTACTGGTATCTACAAAAAAGAGATTGGCTTGTATCATTGCTGAGGTATGTGAAGAATTTTTTTTAGCTTTATCCAAATATGAAAAGATAATACCAACTAAACCTAACATCGCAATAATAATTGATAAAGTAATAAAAAGGACTATACCTTTACGCATTTGATACCTTCATTAAAGAATTAATACTATTATATCAAATAATCATAAAAGTTTAAAAAAGAGACTAGAAGATAGCCTCTTTATATAAAATATCTAAATAGTTAAAAGGTCATACCTATACCCACATATAAATAATCACTAGTCATATCTGTATTCACAACCGATGATAAATTCACTGATAAAATATCTCCTATATTCACATCCATATCATCTATTTCCCAATGTTTATATGCATATCCAATATTAATATAGAAATTTGTTTCATTATCTACAATACCACTAGGATAGAATTTTAGACCTGCATCAAATGAGCTATAAGTTCCATGTACATCAAGTTCACTTGATATTAAATCATTTGCTAATGTACCTGTTTGCATTGCATAGATACCCGTTCCATATATAGAAAATTCATTTGTTATATTATATGAACCCTGAAGAGATAATCCAAATTTATAAGTTTTAACATCTGTACTTGTCTCTTCTAATAGTGTACTCATATAATTATAAGCCTCTAAATAATTATGCATCTCCATAAATGGTGTTGAGATACCAGTCATTAAACCAATACCTAAATATCCATTCTCATCTTTTGTAATATCATACCCCATACCAATATCAAAATCTACACCTGTAACTTTAAAACTACTTGGGAATGGACCAATATCAGAAGGTGAAAATGGTAAATTCCCTACAATTCCATCAGCAATATCAGTAATTTTATTTAAAGTATCAGAGTTATGAATATCAATATTTCCAAAAATATACCATGGAGAACCTTCAAAATTTGAATGTTGTTCTGAAATACTCATTACTTTATCATCTAATGTCACAGAGTCTTCACCCAATCCACTTGCACCAACATTCCATTCAAAATTCCCTTGACCATATCTTAAATCTAAAGCATTAGCACTATTAACTAAAAGAGCTAAAGGTAAAATATATTTTTTAATCATTTAATATCCTTTTTATTAGTTTTTCTTATTACAATTATACATTATAAAAATTTAATTAAGCTTGTTTATTAGCTTGTAATAGTCTATCAGCACTAAAACTTGCCAACATAGATATAATTACATAAGCTAAAAAGAAATATATACCCATCATCGTTTCAGCTCTACTCATATCTCCTTTACTAGCAGATAGATATACTAAAAATATTGAAACTACAAACACATCTGCCATTGACCATTTTCCAATTAATTTAAAGAAATGGACAATATTATGTACTGAAGGGATATTTATAAAAATTGCTACAAATAACATAGAGAGAGTTTTAAGAATAGGAAAAATAATAGAAAATATTAATAATGCCCCAGCAACTATAAAATCTCCATTTTCAAATAATTTATGAATTGAACCAAGAACACCTTTAGCTTCCATTGTCAATACAATATCTCCAATATGTTCAATATTTTTATGTATAGTTATCATCATAATAGGTATAAAGAGACCAGCAACCAAAGAGATTAATCCTCCAATACTGATAGTAATCGTAAAATATCTTAAAGAAGTTACAAAATATAAAAGAAGTAGTATAAATAGAGTAATCATAAAATATATAGTATAATCAATAGCACTATTTTTAAAATATTCTTGAACTGCTCTATTTTTTTTATTTTCTTTTGTTATCTCATCATATCCATTATAAAATCCTAAAGACAAGCTATCAACAAACTTTTTAATTTTAGTTGTGGTTAAATTTGAAATATTCTGTTTTTGTACAATAACCTCTGTCATCTCTTGATATGATTTAGAGTTATCATAAGCTTTAAATGCAAAAAAACTCAGAAGGAAGAATAGTAATAGAGTAGTAGTAGATATAATTATTTTTTTCATAATATAATTATATCTAATTATTTATAACTACTTACCTATTTTAGTGGGTAAGTAGAAACTATATATCTCTTATTTATGAGAACCAGTTTGTGTTTGACTTCCACTTGTTGAACCTGTTGCATCTGCTGAACCTTTTGAGTCTGCTGAACCTTGTGAATCTGCTGAACCTTGTGAATCTGCTGAACCTTTTGAGTCTGCTGAACCTTTTGAGTCTGCTGAACCTTTTGAGTCTGCTGAACCTTGTGAATCTGCTGAACCTTTTGAGTCTGCTGAACCTGTTGCATCTGCTGAACCTGTTGAACTTGCTGAACCTGTTGCATCTGCTGAACCTGCTGAACCTGCTGAACCTGTTGAACTTGCTGAACCTGTTGAACTTGCTGAACCTGTTGCATCTGTTGAACCTGTTGCATCTGCTGAACCTGTTGAACTTGCTGAACCTGTTGAACTTGCTGAACCTGTTTGTGAATTTGAATTCATATCATTTTTTGAATGTGAATTCATATCATCTTTTGAACCTATTGAGAACTTTGAGTTCATCTCATCTTTTATATCTGTTGCAGTATGGTTAAGTTTTGCTGTATGTTTAAATATATTTTTCATACTTTTATCTTTAGATACAATAGTTCCATTTGCATCTAAACTATAGTTATGATTAAATGCTTTATCATCTCCGTGAAGATGTACATATAATTTATTTAAAGAACCTACAACACTTTCACGGTCAGCAGTAATATCAATCATTAAGTCTTTAGCTAAACTTGTATCTGTCTGATTTGACTCTGCAAAAGATAATCCAACATCTCTTTTATTATTAAGAAGTTCAGCATCATCACCTTTTGCTCCATTAAGAACTGCTAAAATAAACTGTTGTTTAGATAAAGTTCCATCTTTTAGACCTTTTCTCCAATAATCAACACCAGCTTCATCTCCAGCTCTATCAAAAGTATTTTTGTAAACTGAACCAATAAAGTCTGTTTCATCTAAACCTTCAGGATACTTATCTTTAGTCTCTTGTTGGTCAAAGAAACTCTCTGCAACTTGCTCTAAACTAAGATTTGAATCTTCCACCCAATACTTTAATCCAGGACCATCTGGTGCTCTATCAAATGTTGCTACATATAATCCTGCTACACTATCTTGAGTTGCTTCTTCTGCAAATAATATATTACCCGAAAGTAAAAACGCTACTGTTGATGTTAAAATCACTTTTTTCATCTTAATCTCCTATAAATTTTTATCTCCAAAAGTATTATAGCATAAAAAGTTAAATTAAAAATAAATATTATTATAATAATATTTATTACTTATATTTATTTAAACTTTTGGATTTTTGTATATCTACTATCATTAATACCCAATCCTAAAATAGGATTATCAAACTTAATAACTAATTTCATATTCTCATTATCAATCCTTTTTTGTTTTGTAAAAATATGATAACAAGTTTTTATTACCTAGATATTACTTTTAATTAATCTTTTCCTTATAAACCACAATAATATAAAATACCAAAGGTATAATTATCAAAGTCAATATAGTAGAACTTATCATTCCTCCTATCATTGGAGAGGCTATTCTCTGCATCACTTCACTTCCTACTCCATCTATATACATAATAGGGACTAATCCACCTAATATGGCAAAGACTGTCATCAATTTGGGTCTAATTCTTTGGACTGAACCTTCGTATATTGCCTCTTTTATATCATCTTTTGTTAATGTTTTAACCTCTTTTATTTTATCATTTATTGCCTCTTCTAAATATATTACCATTACAATTGCTGTTTCAGATGCTACTCCTAAAAGTGCCATAAATCCAACTATTACTGCGATTGATAGATTAAAGTTTAGGTAACTCACATATACTAATCCTCCTGCTAAGGCGAATGGTAGGGTTAAAAAAATCATTGTAGAGTATAATATATTTTTGAGTGCTAAATATATTAGAATAAATATAACAAAAATTGTTACAGGGATAATATATTGTAACCTCTCCATAGCACTTGCTAAATATTGGCTCTGTCCTGCCCATTCGTAATAAAATCCATTTGGTAGTTTTATCTCCTCTAAAATTTTTGAGGCTTTAGCCTGATATGTTGTGGCTGATACTTTATCTTTTGGGGTGATATATATAAAGTTTACACTCATACCTTTTTCGGATTTGATTACACTAGAACCTTCTCTATATGCAAGATTGGCAAAATAACTTAATGGGAAAAATCCAAATTTAGTTTTGACTTGTAAATTATTCAATGAAGTTATATCATCTCTTTGATTTTGTTGTAATCTTATGGAGATTGGATATCGTTTTAGCCCATCAATTAAAGTTGAAATTTTATTGCCACCTACACTATAAGATATTAAATTTAATATACTATTTTTAGTGATACCATATTGGCTTAATCTCTCTTGGTTTATATCAATGTCAAGATAAAATCCACTATTACTCTTATCAGATGATACAGATAGAGTCATATCAAGTTTTTTTAATTTCTCCTCTATCTTTGTGGCATACTCTTCTAATAATTTATGATTGCTTCCATATAGTTTAATACCCAAAGGTGTTCTAATACCAGTTAAAAGCATATCAATTCTACCTCTAATTGGATATGTCCATGAGTTGGTAAGTCCTTCAATTCGCAGTTTTTTATCCATCTCTTTCATTAAGCTAGAGTATGTAACTCCATCTCTCCATTGTGATTTATCTTTAAGAGTAATAATAGTCTCAATCATTGCAAGAGGTGCAGGGTCTGTGGCACTATCAGCTCTTCCTACTTTACCAAATACAGTTTCTACCTCTGGAAAACTCTTGATAATCTCATCACTCTTTTGAGTTAGCTCTTTGGCAAAATCTATACCTATTCCATAAGGAGTTACGGGCATATACATAAAACTCTGCTCATTCATCATTGGCATAAATTCCCAATTCTGTTTTTTATAGAGTGGATAGATTAATATTAGAGATGCGACTACTAAGAGTAAAACTAAATATCTAAGCTTCATAAATATTTTTAAAATAGGCAGATAAATTATCTGAAAAAATCTATTTACTGGGTTTTTCTCTTCTGGGATAATATGACCTTTGATAAAAAATATCATTAATATTGGCACTAAAGTGATAGATAATATCGCTCCTACTACCATAGCAAAGGTTTTAGTAAATGCTAAAGGTATAAAGAGTTTTCCCTCTTGTCCTGTAAGTGCAAATATTGGCATAAATGAGACAATTACCACAATTAAAGCAAAAAATATTGGTCGTCCAACCTGTTTAGATGACCTTACTATGGCATCTTTTCTATCTTGGAAGGTGATTTTACCCTTTAATTTAAGTATATGTTTATGGGCATTCTCTACCATCACAATGGAGGCATCTACCATCGCACCAATCGCAATAGCAATACCTCCTAAAGACATAATATTTGAGCCAATGTTAAAAAACTTCATTAATAAAAATGTAAGTAGAACGGTAATTGGTAAAGTGATAATAATAATTAATGCACTTCTAAAATGAAACAGAAATAAAGCAGATACAATCATAACTATAATACTCTCTTCTATGAGTGTTGATTTGAGTGTAGCAATAGCTTTATCAATTAATATAGACCTATCATAAGTAGTTATAATCTCTATATCATCACTCTTTAATGTCTCTAATTTCTTTTTAATATTCTCTATAACCTTATATGTATTCTCTCCAAATCTCATTACAACTACTGCACCTACAACTTCACCCTCTCCATTAAGGTCTGTTAATCCACGACGAGAAGATGGGAGAATATCAATATTTGCTATATCTTTTAATGTTATTGGAATATTGGCATTGGTTTTAATAGTTATATCTTCTATATCTTTTATATTTTGGATATATCCTTTAGCCTGAATTATCTGCTCTGAGCCATTCTCTAATATAACCTTTCCACCCTTATTATTATTGCTCATTTGTACTATTTTGATAATTTTTTCAATATCAAGATTATACTCCACTAGCTTATCTTGGTTAATCGTAATTTGATAATTTTTGACAAATCCACCAATAGATGCCACTTCACTTACACCATCTACACCTAATAGTGCATATTTAAAGTAGTAATCTTGTAAATCTCTTAGTTCATCTAAACTTTTAGTTTTTGATGTAATGGCATACTCAAAAGCCCAACCCACACCTGTTGCATCTGGGCCTATGGTTACTTTTGCACCTTTTGGAAATGTAGGAGTAAGTTGTGATAGTTGTTCTAATATTCTATCTCTAGCTGAATATAAATCTGTGCCATCTTTAAATATTACATATATCAAAGCATTCTCAAAACTACTCATAGCTCTTACAGTCTCTATATTTGGCAAAGACATTAGATTAGATATAAGTGGATAGGTAATCTGCTCTTCTATTGTTTTTGGAGCTTGTCCATTCCATTTAACTTGTACAATTACTTGAGCAGGAGACAAATCAGGCAGAGCATCTAATGATGTATTTTTGAGAGACCATAGAGATACACCCAATAATCCACCAATAATAATCAATACTAACCATATATTTTTGACACTATAATCTATTATTTTCTCAACCATTACCAATCCTCATCGTCATCATATAGTCCATTAGTAGTAGCCTCACTATCTAACATAAACATTACTCTATCTATCACCTCATCACCCTCTTTCAATCCACTCTTAATCTCAAATTTATAAGAGTTTAATCTAATAGCCACCACCTCAACTGGTTCAAACTCTCTATCATTAATTGGTTTAAATATATAGTGTTTATTAGCTTTAGTTAATACGGCACTTCTAGGAAGAGTTAATATAGATTTAGATGCTTTTTTAAATCTAACTTTTGCAAATAGATTTGGATATATCTTATAATCTCTATTATCTATAATCAATCGTATATCTATCGTTTTAGTTTTTTGATTGAGTGTAGGATATATAAAATCTACTTTTGACTTAATAGTCTCAAATCCATCAATCTTAATATCTGCACTCATACCTTTTTTGATAAAAGATATATCTCTTTGATAAACTTTAGCTATTACCCATAATTGAGAAAAATTAGCTATTTGCAAAAGCAGTTTCCCCTTTTTTACAAATGAACCACTATTTATATTTTTTTTAATAACTACCCCATCAATAGGTGAGAGTATATTTATATTCTCAATTGCCCTATTTGATATTTTAGAGATAATACTATTATCAATATCTAACCGTCGTAATCTAGTTTTTAATGCTGAGGTAAGTGTGGTATTTATCTTTTTTGATACAATCAACTCCTCTTGAATATTTACAATCTCTTTAGAGTATATATTAAATAATTTTTGAGATTTCTTAACAGCTTGATACTCTCTATTCACATATAAATGGTTAATAAACCCATCATATCTCAATACTATATCTCTAATACTACCCTCATCAATACGAGTATCTCCATAAAAATCTTTTGATACAGAAAAATCCTCTTTTTTAACTTTAACAGTAGTTTTATTAAATAGCTGTTTAACCTCTACTACTTTAGCATCTAATAAAACAGATATAAGTAAAATTAGTAATATTCTCATCTTCTTACTCCTTTAAAATATGTAAGCTTTGAGTAGGCATTATAATATCTATCTAACTCATTTAATCCCAAAAGTTCCTCTTTGATTATATCAGTGATACTATTGATAATGCTATCGCTTCCAATATTTTGAGTTAAAATCTCACTATCCAACATATCTTTTATATGCTCTTTTTGTGGTAATATTTGAGACTTAATCATATTATAATTTTTATAGCTACTCTTCATAATCTCTCTAAGTATCTTTATCTCACTATTAAATCTATTTTTACTTATCTCCAATTCATCATATCTCTGCATTTTTAAAATCTTTGCTTTTTGGATACTAATTTTCTCTCTACCATTAACAGTAAGTGGCATTGATAAAGACATTGATATATAGTCTTCCCTATCTACTCTATTAAAATATCCACCATTTAATTTCATATCTGGGATTTTATTGGCATATTGAAGTTTAATATTATAATCCTCTCTATTAATAGACTCTTGCTTAGATAATATAAATGGGTGATTATTAATATTGATATTTCTAACTCTAAGAGGAGGCTTCAATCCAAAAGATATTTTACCTATCTTTTTATATAATAATTTCTCTATTTGTAATTTAATAATTTTTAATTGGCTATTTAAATTCTCTTTTTGAATTAATAGATTTGAGTATAAAATATTACTATCTATATAATTTCTATGATTTTTGGCATCTATTTTTGATAACTCTTCATATAAGTTATTCAGTTTAGATATATTAGCTAGATAACTATTGATAAGTTTTAGTTTTTTAAAAACAATTACCCTCTTAGATAGATACTCTTTTAATATAGACTCTATTTTCACTATCTTATCTTGTAATAAAAGCCTATAAACCTCACTATTTTTTCTCTCAATATTCTCTTTTATCTCAAGCTTAGAGTTAGTTGGAATAGTTTGAGAGATAGATATATATTGAGACTGCATAGCTTCTAAATCTCTACTTATAATATCATTTAGATGAATATCATTAATCCCCAACCCCAATATAGGATTATCCCACTTAGTTACTAATTTCATATTCTCATTAGCAGTTTTAATACGACGCTCAACCACCGAAATATCTCTACTATTTTTTTTGACAATTTTCATCATACCATTTAAATTTATTGCATTTATAGATGAGATAATAAGAGATAGAGATATTATATATTTTATCATTATCAATCCTTTTTTGTTTTATAAGGATATTATAGTGAGGTTTTATTACCTAGATGTTACCGAGTAAAATTATAGTATATTGTTGAGTATCCATTAGAAGTAAAAATTTAAATATAAAGTAATATAATTGAAAAAAGGATTATATATGAGTTTTATAGTAGTGGATACAGAGGGAAAGGATATAATTACAGAGATAGCGATTATTGATGAAGATGGTGATTTGATTTTTGAAGAATTTATAAATAAAAATCTAAAAGATGTATTAATTCGAGCTAAAACTATATTAGAATTATATGATATTGTAGCTCACTATGCTGAACATGATAAAAATATTCTTGAGAAGAGTTATAAATCTGTTGGAATTCCTATTAAACTTAATATGATATGTTCTTATGAGAAGAGTAGAGAGTTGATTAAAGATGTGGAGAGTTATTCTTTAGAATTTTTATCTAAGAGTCTTTTTTTACAAGATAATAATAAATTTTTTAATAAAGATTTAGCTCATAGAGCATCTTATGATGCACAGTTTACATATCTTTTATATAAAAAACTTTTGGATATAGAAAAATCTAATAAAAATGCAAAAAATATAAATCCATTTAGTAGTTCAAAAGTAGACAATCCATTTCAAAACCATTTTGATGATAAATCTTTATATAAAAATGAATTTAAAACTCTTCTTAATGAAGTGAATGATATTAAAAATGACCCAAATCATCAAACGAAATCAATAGTTATTCTTGGTAAAGCAGGAAATGGAAAGACTCACCTTATGATGCGATTTGTTCAAGAAGTTTCTAAGACTAATAGATTTTTATTTATTGGGAAACCGAATGATAAAAAGAATATTTCATTACATATATATATAAAAATATTAGAATCATTTATTCAAAAAATAGATGGTTCAGAGTATTCTCAATTAGAGTATCTTTTAGCAAAATCGTTTTCAAGAATAATTATTAATAATAGTTCTAATCAAAATATTAAAGATAGTTTAGAGAGTGACCCATTAAATATCTATAAAAAATTTAGGGGAAGTGTTAATCGTGTGAGAAATTGGAGATCAATTGAGAAGAGTATGATACGATGGTATAATGATAAATATGGTGCTGATACATTATCGATAGAACTTTTAAAAGCACTTGTCAAATATACATTTTATGTTGATGAACATAGAAGAAATTTAGTTATAAGTTATTTAAGTGGTAAAGAGTTGGATAATGAACAATTAATTAAAATTGGATTGGGCAAACCTGAAAAAGATTTTAATAAAGAACATTTTGCACTATCTGCTATATCTCTATTTGGAAAATTATCTGTTTTTGATGAACCATTAATTATATCTTTTGACCAATTAGAGGCAATGAGTGGAGATGAAGAGTTAGTTGAAAATTTTGTGGAGAGTGTAAAAGAGATTATGACTCAAACTAAGAATTCACTTATATTATTAAATTTATTTCCAAGTCGATGGAGTGAATATGAAGCCCTATTTGATGGTTCAGTTATTGACTTATTAGGTAGAACAAAAGTATATTTAGATAGACCTAGCAGTCCAGATATGCGTAATATGTTAATTGAGAGAGCTAAATCTTCAGGCATTAATTTAGAGTATATATTTACGCATAATATATATAAAGATATTTTACAATATGACTCTATCAGAAAAGTTCTTAATCGTGCAAATGAATATTATCAATTTATAATTCATAAGATTCCTCTACCAGAAAGAGAAGAGTTATCAATAGAAGAGAAATTTCAACAACTTCTAATCAGGGTAGAACATTTAGAATCTCTTAATAAAATTCAAATACCTAAAGTAGAAAAAAAGATACATTTTGATATTGAAGAGTATATTAATAAAGTCTATAAAAGTAAAGATAAAGAATATAATAAAAGAACTATTATTGATGATAAAAATGATATAGATAAATTATCGTTTATCTTAAACTCTATAAATACTCTATACCCATTCTCTTTAGACTTTTTTAAAATGAGAAAAGTAATACCTGAACATATAAAAATTACAACTACTAAATATACTTATGTTATAGGCTTTTTACATTTAGAAGGTAGAACATTTACTAATCGTATAAAAAACTTTAATGAGTTAGTTATAAATAATGAAGATTTCTATTTTAGATTATTTAGAGATGTTAGAGAGACAAATATTAGAGGTAAAGTATCAAAAGATGAGATAGAAAAGCTACAAAACTCTCCAAAAGGTGACTTTTTAATAATGCAAAGAGATGATAGAGTAATCTATGAAACTATATATCAATTAGTTTTAGACCAAAAGAATAAAGATATTGATGTATCTTTAGAGTTATTGATGAATGCTATTACAGATAAATATGCCTCTTTTTGGTTATCAAAATTGATTACTAGTTAAATCAAATAATTAAGCACGAATAGATAGAAATATTTTTATAATTTAGAAAAAGAGTTTTAATATGATAAAAGTTGAATTTTTAGGTCCTATTGGAAAAGAGCCACTGGAGATAGAAGCATCTACATTAAGAGAGTTGTCTTCTAAATTGAAAGCAGATAAAGAGTTATTAGAGTGGTTAGATATTTCTGCCGTAGCTGTTAATGATATAATGGTAAATGATTTAGATATTAAACTTACATCAGGGGATAGAGTATCTATTTTACCACCTGTTTGTGGAGGTTGAGATATGGAATTATATCAAGGGGCATTAGATACAAAAGAGATTTTTGGAAGATGGCTAGACGAACAATCTAATTCAAATTATGGGGCTTATATTCCATTTGTTGGCACAATTAGAGCAGAAGATGATATAGATGCTTTAAGTTTTGATATTTATGAACCTGTTTTAAAAGCTTGGTTTGATAGTTGGCAAAAAAAAGCAGAAGAGAGGGGGGCTATTGTAAAGATGGCTCACGCAATTGGAGATGTTCCTGTTCATACCTCATCTTATATATCAGCAGTTTTTTCTCCTAAAAGAAGAGTTGCACTTGAACTTATAGATGAATTTGTAGAAGATTTTAAAGCTAATGCTCCAATCTGGAAATATGATGTTATTGATGGTAAAAGAATATATGCAAAAGATAGAAGTACAAAAATGGATGGAGCAGGACTATTAAATAGTTAAAAAGTAAAGCAAATTATTAATTTTTTTGCTTTACTTAGGAGTCTACTTAAAATTAATTATATAGGTAGAACTCTAATATTTTGGTCTAATTTTTCTTGTAGAATATTTTCGATTGCAAAAAGTGTTCCTGTTGCAGAACTAGCACAACCATTACAAGCACCTAAATATCTAATATAAATATCTATATTTTCACCATTCTCTTTAATATCTAATATCTCCATATCACCACCATCCATAACAAGCATTTGACGGATATTGTCATCTATTACTTTGTCTACAGCTTTAAGTTTTTGAACTACTGTCATCTCTACAAATGGTAGATTAAGCCCATTCGCAGTAGCATCAGCAGATTTTAACATCTTCTCTTTTTCATACTCTTCTAATAAATCAACTAAATATATATCTTTAGCCTCATGTCCACCAGGGCGAATACAAGATTTACAAAATGCTCCTGCTTTAGTATAATCTGTGATTTGCTCTATTGTTGTTAAATCATTTAAACGGATAACTTCTCTAAGTGTAGAGAGAGTAACTCTAGCACATTCACATACTATTACCTCTGTCTCAAAACTCTCCATATCTACACCCTTATACTGTGCAGCAGCCTTTTTAATAACATCGTAAGCCATAACAGAACAGTTTTTAGAAATTACTCCATTTTGAATATAATTATGCTCATTATGTTCAACTTCAAGAGTATAAACAGTAGCCATATCATTTTCATCAATCTCTATGTTATAGTTATTTCTCTCTATTGTTCCCCAATCTCTAGGAGTTAACTCATGTATTCCGTCCATATCTCTATATGAAGATACAGTGTATCCATTATGTGCCCAATTTGTAAATTTACTTTCATCAAAATTTAAATCATCAATAATAAAACAATCAAATCCAATTTTTTTGAAATCTTCTACTCTCTCTTCTTTATATATATCAAAATCTCTAAAAGGTAATTTGCTTGTAGTAACTTCAACTACTTTATTTTCATCTTCAAAGATAAAATCAGGATTCATAGATTTTGTTTTATCTTCGTTAAATCTCCAAAAAGTTCCATCACCTACAAATCTAATAGGTAAATTTTTCTCTTTAAAATACTCATCATATTTTGTCTCGATTTTATTTTTACCATCTTTAGTAGAACCTCTAGGCTTATTTAAACTAGCATACTGTTCTGCAAATTTTTGAGTTTTAAAATGAGTAGCCTCTTTTAACTTCTCTGCTGTTTTTCTAGCAGTTTCAGGATTAAACATTCTATTATCATAAGTTTGAGAATAACTTCTAATCTCACTCTCATGAATATGTGAAACAATATCTCCATTATTTAAATTTTGAACCTCTACCCATTTACCACTGTTATCTAAAAGCTTATGGTCTTTTGTAAAAACGAAAAATCCAGGAATTCCATTTGATTGAGTCTTTAAATAAACTCTTACTAAATAATCTTTTGGAACTTTGTATGATATAACTCTTTTTATCTTTGTATTTTCCAAACCATTTTTAGTATAAACAGCAACCTCATCACCCACTTTTAATTCACCAATAGGAACTTTACCTTTTGGAGTAAGAACAGGCATAAAATATGGTGAGCAATGCATCTTTTGTGGTGGTACGGCAGGAGTATCAGGATTATCTCTCATTGCCATCTCAACATCTATATTAGTTATTTTTACTGCCTCATCTACAGTTTTACCTTTACATAATTCTGCCATAGTATCACTACTTGCAATAGCAGTTCCACAACCAAAGCTTTTAAACTTTGAAAGCATAATTACATCACTAAGAGGGTGAACTGCCCAATATAGTCTTACTGCATCTCCACAACTCTCTGCACCAAAATCTGCTACTATTAATTTAGCACCCATCTCGTCAGCTTGTTCTTGTGTAATCTCACCCATATTTTGTGGGTTATTCATTAAATCTGTTACTTTTTGACTATATTCGTCCCAAATAGTACCACCTATTAAGCTATCCATTCCCATAATTTTTCCTTATATTTTAATTCGTTTTAGTTTTATTATATATCTAATGAGAGTCTAAACCACTCTCGTGACCTTCTGGTGCATACGCATAAGAGCTTGAAATTGCTCTAAGTCTATCAACTGCTTCAAGTACAACACCTAATGTATAATCTAATTCTTCTTGAGTTGTATATCTACTTAATGAAAATCTAATTGCTGTATGTGCTAAATCATCATCTGCACCAATTGCTTCCATTACAGAGTTTGCTTCTAAATCTTCACTTGCACAAGCACTTCCTGTACTTGCTCCAATACCTGAACGATTTAAATCCCATAGCATAGATTCACCTTCAATTCCTCTAAATGATATAAGAATAGTATTTGGTGTTCTTTTTTCTCTTGGAGTTACAACAAAAGTATCTTTAATTTTTAATAGTTTATCTTCAAAATCATCTCTCATCTCTCTAATATCAGACATTTCATAATCTAATGCGTCTATTGCTTGTTCCATAGCTTTACCCATTCCAACAATACCTGCAACATTAAGAGTACCAGAACGATGTCCACCCATTTGAGAACCACCATGAAATAGAGGAGTTAACTCTTTCCCTTTCTTTATATATAAAGCACCAACACCTTTAGGACCATGAAACTTATGTGCAGAGAAAGTAAGATAATCAACATTAAAGCTCTGTACATCAACAGGGAGTTTACCAATGGCTTGAACTGCATCTGTATGAAATAAGACATTAAATTCTTTACAAATTTCACCAATCTCTTGAACTGGAAAGATAGCACCTGTTTCATTGTTTGCCATCATAATTGAGACTAAAGCTGTTTTATCTGTAATATAATCTCTAACTGTACTCGCTTCAATAATACCTTCGCTATTTATAGGTAAATATGTTACTCTACACCCTTGAGACTCTAAAAATCTAGCAGAAGATATAACAGAAGGGTGTTCAACTTCACTAATAATAATATGATTTTTGCGTCCTGTAATAATATAATCAAAATATATACTTTTAAATACCCAATTATTACTCTCGGTAGCACAAGATGTGATTACAACACTATCTTCTTTTGGTGCATGAATACCTGCATATATCTTCTCCATAGCAACTTTTAATGGTTTGTGTGTTTCACTTGCAAATAGATGTAAAGAGTTTGGATTACCATACTTTTGTACAAAAAATGGCTCCATCTGTTCAAATACATGTGGGTCTACAAGAGTAGTAGCATTATTATCTAAATATACTTTCATTTTATTACCTTTTTATATCAGACTATTTTTGTCTTATTTAATAATCTTCATATTATTATAAACTTTCTTAAAATAACATAAAAGGTAAAATTTTTTTAAAAATTAGAAGGTGCTGGTGTATTTATGATATTGAAAAACTCATTCCTAGTTCTGTTATCACTTTTAAAGAGACCTCTTAATGCTGAACTGACTGTTGTTGAATTTATTTTTTGAACACCTCTCATCTCCATACACATATGTCTAGCATGAATTACAACTGCTACACCTTTGGGATTAATTGTCTCAGATATTGCATCTGCTATCTGCTCTGTCATCTGCTCTTGAATTTGTAACCTTCTAGCATATACATTTACAATTCTTGGTATCTTAGACAATCCAACAACTTTACCATCTGGAATATATGCAATATGCGCTCTTCCTATAATTGGTAAAATATGATGTTCACACATAGAGTAGAACTCTATATCCCTAACAACAACCATCTCATCATTTGTACTACTAAATAGTGCTTTATTTAATATCTCTTTTGGGTCTTGAGTATACCCTTCTGTTAAAAACTTTAAAGATTTTGCAACACGGCTAGGTGTTTTTATTAATCCTTCTCTTTTTGGGTCTTCTCCTAAAAGTTCTAAAATCTTGGTGAGTGCCTCTTCAAATTCTTTATCTTTATTCATATATTTTTCCATAAAATTTAATATGGAAATTGTAGCAGAAATTTGATAATTATATAGTTATTAATCTTTTTTAGCTAAAATTAGTATTATAATTATAAAAGGAAGAGCGTGGAAATTACAACTAAACAGTTAGATGATGCTAACATACAAATTGATGCAAAAATTGAGAAGAGTGAAATAGAAGCTAAAGTTAATAAGTTGGCTAAAGAGGCTGGAAAACAGATTAAAGTAGATGGTTTTAGACAAGGTAAAGTACCTGCTAATGTTGTTAAACAAATTCATGGAGAGAAGTTAGAGCAAGATGCTGAAAGTGATATTTTAAAAGATATTCTTGACCAAGGTACTAAAGATTTAAATATTTCAGTTGATTCAATATTAGGAGAACCAACATTTAAAAAATTTGATAAAACAGATGATGGATTAGAAGTAAGTATTGAAATATCTCTTAGACCAGAATTTCCAGTAGAAGGTTATTCTGAATTAATACCAGAGTTTGATATGCCAATAGTAGAAGTAGAAGAGATAGAACTAAAGTTAAAAGAGATAGCTGATGGCAACTCTGTATTAACAAAAATTAACGAAGATAGAGCTGTTGAAAATGGTGATAATGTTCTAATGGACTTTGTTGGAAGTATTGATGGTGTTGATTTTGATGGTGGTAGTGCAGAAGACTTTAGTCTTAATATTGGTTCAGGTCAATTTATCCCTGGATTTGAAGAGCAATTAGTTGGTTTAAATATTAATGAAGAGCATATAATAACTGTAACCTTCCCAGAAGATTATCACTCTGATGAGTTAGCAGGTAAAGAGTCTCAATTTAAAATTACAATTAAAGAGATTCAAGAGAAAGTTCCTTCAGAAATTAATGAAGATTTAGCAATAAAACTTCTTCAAGGTGAAGAGAATCCTACTGTTGATATGCTTAAAGATAGAGTTGGAGAGCAAATTAAAAGTGAAAAAATAGCTAAAATATATAATGATGAATTAAAACCAAAAATGCTTGATGCACTAATTAAACATTTTGTATTTGCATTACCAAATAATATTGTTGAACAAGAGATTGATGCAAAAGTACAAGCTAAAGCTCAAACTATGTCAGAAGAAGAGTTAAATTCATATAAAGATAATAATGAAAAAATAATGGAATTAAGAGATAGTCTTAAAAGTGATGCTGAAGATAGCGTTAAAGCTACATTTATTATTGATGCTATGGCTAGAAAAGAGAAAATTACTATATCTGATGAAGAAGTATCTAATACTATTTATTATGAAGCAATGAGAAATGGTCAAAATCCACAAGATTTAATGAAACAATACCAAGACAATAATATTCTACCTGCTATTAAAATGGGAATGATTGAAGATAAATTATTAGGTAAATTATTAGGTTTATAATAAATTCTAATTTTTTTGACATATATCAACTATTGACAATCTTGATAATGGTATCCTATTAGTTATAAAAACTAAAAGGAGGATATATGTCAGTAAGTAGAAGAGACTTTTTAAAAAGTTCAGCAGCAGTAGCAGCTGCAGGTGCAGTGGGGATTTCAGTTCCACAAGAGGCACAAGCAGAGGCAGCTAAGGCAGAATCAACATGGAGATGGGATAAAGCAGCTTGTCGTTTCTGTGGTACTGGTTGTGGTATTATGTTAGCAACAAAAGGTGGTAAAATTGTTGCCGTTAAAGGTGACCCAGCAGCACCAGTAAATAGAGGGTTGAATTGTATTAAAGGTTATTTTAATGCTAAGATTATGTATGGAGCAGATAGACTTAAAACTCCACTTCTTAGAATGAATGACAAAGGTGAATTTGACAAAAAAGGTAAATTTAAACCAGTATCTTGGAAAAGAGCATTTGATGAGATGGAATTTTATGCTAAAAAAGCACTTAAAGCTAGTGGCCCAGAGGGTGTAGCTGTATTTGCTTCAGGTCAGTATACTGTTATGGAAGGGTATGCTGCTCAGAAAATGATGAAAGGTGGATTCCGTTCAAATGCTATCGACCCTAATGCTAGACACTGTATGGCATCTGCTGTTGTTGGTTTCTATCAAACATTTGGTATAGATGAGCCATCAGGTTGTTATGATGATATTGAGATTACAGATACTATTGTAACTTGGGGTTCTAATATGGCAGAGATGCACCCAATTCTTTGGTCTCGTGTATCTGATAGAAAATTATCAAATCCTGATAAAGTAAAAATTGTAAATATTCAAACTTATACTCATAGAACTTGTGATATTGGTGATATTAATATCATATTCTCTCCAAATACTGACCTTGCTTTATGGAACTATATTGCTAGAGAAATAGTATATAGAGATAAAAAGGGTGGTGGTAAAGAAGATATTATTGATTGGGATTTCATAGATGAAAATATAGTATTTACTGCTGGTCCTGCTAATATTGGTTACGGAATGAGAAGAAAAGGTGAAAAATCAATAACTCCTGTTAATCCTGATGGAAGTGCTGGGAAATATACAGCTCTTGAGATGGAAATTATAAATAAAGAGATGGAGAAAAAAGTTTCTGCAAAAGAAGCACCTGCACTTGAGCCATTTGGGTATAAAGAGGGTGATACAATGAAAAACACTGCTGGTACTCTTAAACACTGGCATATATCTTTTGAAGATTATAAAAAATCATTAGAACCATATACACTTGAATATACAGCTAAAATTGTTAAGGGTGACCCAAATGAGGATATTGAAGAGTTTAAGAAAAAACTTCAAGCATTAGCTGAATTATATATTGAAAAAGGTAGAAAAGTAGTATCTTTCTGGACAATGGGTATGAATCAACATACTAGAGGTACTTGGGTAAATACACTTAGTTACAATGTTCACTTTATGTTAAATAAACAAGCTCTTCCAGGAAATGGTGCATTCTCATTAACAGGACAACCTTCAGCTTGTGGAACAGCTAGAGAAGTTGGAACATTCTGTCATAGATTACCAGCTGATATGATGGTAAAAAATCCAAAACACAGAGCAAGAGCTGAAAAAACTTGGGGTATTCCAGCAGGAACACTTAATCCAGTTGGTAATCAACACATTATGAAAATTCATAGAGATATAGAAGATGGTATTGTTAAGTTTGCTTGGGTTAATGTATGTAATGCTTATCAAGATAGTGCTTCTGCGTCTCACTGGATTAAAGCAGCAAGAGAGATGGATAACTTTATTGTAACTTCAGATGGTTACCCTGGAATTTCTGCAAAAGTTTCTGACCTTGTTCTTCCATCAGCAATGATTTATGAAAAATGGGGTGCTTATGGAAATGCTGAAAGAAGAACTCAACATTGGAGACAGCAAGTATTACCAGTAGGTGATGCAATGTCTGATACATGGCAATGGATGGAGTTCTCAAAAAGATTTACAGTTAAAGACCTTTGGGGTGGATATACTCTTAGAAATGGTAAAAAACTTGCAGATGTTAGAGCTGATGCTAAGAAATTAAACTATACAGATGATACAACTATGTACGATATTCTTTTTGCAAATAAAGGTAAAGAGTATAAAATTGATATGACTAAATTTCCTCAGGAAGGTTATGATAATTCTGAATGTATTGGAGATAGTCGTAATGTTAAAGGTGGAGATGGTGAAGTCTCAAAAGGTTGTGGATTTATGGTTCACGAGTATCTATTTGAAGAGTATGCATCATTTGGTAGAGGACACGGACACGATTTAGCACCATTTGAAGTTTACCATAAAGTAAGAGGACTTAAGTGGCCTGTTGTTGATGGTAAAGAGACTCAATGGAGATTTAATGTTAAATATGACTATTATGCAGCAAAAGCAGTTAAAGAGAGTGGTAGCAAATCTACTCACGCATTCTATGGTCCATTAGCTAAAAATTTACTACAAGGTAACCTTAGTGGTCCAGATAAGTCTAAAGGTAAAAAAGCTCTTAAAAATAAAGCTAAAATCTTTGCTAGACCATATATGGACCCACCAGAAATGCCAGATGAAAAATATGATACTTGGTTATGTACAGGTAGAGTTCTTGAGCATTGGCATTCAGGTACAATGACAATGAGAGTTCCTGAACTTTTCCGTGCTGTTCCAGAAGCTTTATGTTATATGCACCCTAAAGATGCTAAAGCAAAAGGTCTTAAAAGAGGTGAACTTGCTTGGGTTGAATCAAGAAGAGGTAAAGTAAAAGCTAGAGTTGAGACAAGAGGAAGAAATAGACCACCACAAGGATTAGTATTTGTACCTTGGTTTGATGAGAAAGTATTTATCAATAAAGTTTGTCTTGATGCTACTTGTCCTATGTCTAAACAGACTGATTATAAAAAATGTGCTGTAAGCATTAAAAAGGTTTAAGTAAATGGCTAACTCTAACAACAATAGACGAAAGTTTATGGCAACGACTCTTCAAAGCGTAGGTCTTACGGCTCTTGGTGGATTGTTGTGGAGTGGCTATAGTGATGAGGTAAAAGCATCACCACTAGTACTAAGACCACCAGCAGCAATTGAAGAAGATGATTTTTTAAAGGCTTGTATAAAGTGTGGACTTTGTGCAGAAGCTTGTGTAAATCGGGATAGTAATAAAAATAGTGATGGAAGCCAACGAGATGGAACACTTATAATGGCAAAAGGTGGTGACCATAAGATGATTGGAACACCATTTTTTGTACCTACGGAGACACCATGTTATATGTGTGATGATATTCCTTGTGTCCCTGTTTGTCCGTCTGGTGCGTTAGATATGGATAGTGTTATCAATAAAGATAATGAGTTAGATATTAATCTGGCAAAAATGGGATTAGCAGTTGTTCATAAAGAGTCTTGTGTAGCGTTTTGGGGAATTCAGTGTGATGCTTGTTATCGTGCTTGTCCTATTCAAGGAGAGGCTATCACTATTGAACATCAAAAAAATGAGAGAACAGGAAAACATGCTTATCTATTACCAATTGTTCATTCTGATATTTGTACTGGTTGTGGTTTGTGTGAAAAGGCTTGTATTACAGAAGAACCAGCTATATTCGTATTACCAGTAAAAGAGGCAACAGGAGTAGCAGGTAGTCACTATGTTAAAGGTTGGGATGAAAAAGACCAACTTAGAGTAAAAGATGCAAAAGAGATACATACGGTAGATGAACGAAGTGAACAAAAGGCTAGTGATTATCTAAATATGGAGGTAGAATATTAATGAAAAATATTAAATATTTACTTTTAAGAAGAGTATCACAGTTTACAATTTTGTTTCTCTATTTTGGTGCTAATGCTTATGGTTGGCATATGCTAGAGGGAACATTCGGAGCGTCAAGACTATTTGGTTTTATACCTTTAGCTGACCCGTATACAGTTATTCAAGTATTAGCAAGTGGATTTATATTGGGTGCTGATGTTCTTTTAGGTGCATTGATAATTATTTTGTTTTATATGATAGTTGGAGGACGAGCATTCTGTAGTTGGGTATGTCCTATTAATATGGTTACAGATTTAGCTAATTGGTTAAGACGAAAATTAAATCTTGATAGAGAAGAGATTAATTATCGTTTTATAAAAAGACGAGCTAGATATTGGATAATGGTATTAGGTATTATTGTATCTTTTGTTGTTGGTGTTTCTGCATTTGAAGTATTGAGTCCTATTACGATTATGCAAAGAGGTATTGTATTTGGTTTTGGTGCAGGTATATCTGTGGTGATTGCTATATTCCTTTTTGATTTGTTTGGGGTTAAAAATGGTTGGTGTGGACATTTATGTCCTTTAGGTGCTACTTATTCTATTATTGGAAAGAGTAGTTTAATAAGAGTTGACCATAATCATGAGAATTGTACAAATTGTATGGATTGTAAAGTTGTTTGTCCAGAAAATCAAGTGTTACATATGATAAATAAAGAGAGTATTATGGTTACAAATGGAGAGTGTACTAATTGTGGTCGCTGTATAGATGTTTGTAATGATGATGCTCTTAAATTTAATATTAGAAATTTTATAAAAAAATAGTATGAAGGAGAGATAATGACAAAAGTTTTAAAAGTTATTGCATTAGGTTCACTAATTGCTACATCTGCATTATATTCAGCAGGTACAGCAGGTTGTATTGGTTGTCACGGAGCTTCATTTGAAAAGAAAGCAATGGGCAAGTCTAAAGTTGTAAAAGATATGAGCAAAGAGGATATTATTAAAGCACTTAAGGGCTACAAAGATGGCTCTTATGGTGGTGCGATGAAAGGCATTATGAAAGGTCAAGTTGCTTCTCTTTCAGATGCAGATATGGAAGCGATAGCTTCAGGGATTAAAGGTGAAGCTGAGAAAAAAGTAAATGCTTATGAAAAGAAAGAAGCTACTAAGGCACTAAAAGAGACTAAAATATTTGCATCTGAAGCCAAAGCTGATGCTCTTATAGATATTAATGCAAAAATGAGAGATGCTAAAAGATTAGAGAAAGAAGATTTAGGAAATAAAAAAGAAGTTTCTGAATTAACTTTAGGTCTTAGACAAACAGATTTATATAGTGAGAAAGATGAAACAACAGGTGTAAAAACTGATTATAGCAGACCAGCACCAGGAAGTTCAACTAAATTTGAAAGAGCTTATGTTAATGCTCCTCCTATGATACCTCACTCTGTTGAAGGATTATTACCTATTAAGAGGGATAATAATCAATGTCTAGGTTGTCATATGCCTGAAGTTGCAAAGAGTATGGGTGCTACACCAATTCCAGTATCTCACTTTACAAACTATAGACCAAAAACAGTACTTAACAAAGATGGTGAATTAGTTAAAGAGGGTAAAATTGTTGGTAGAGCTAAAGGTGATATGGGAAATGTAAGTGATATTCTTATTGCAAAAACTACAAAATCAGATAAAATCTATCAAGGTAGATTTAACTGTTCTCAATGTCATGCACCACAATCTAAAACTGATACAGTTGTAGGAAATACATTTGAATCAGATGGTCTTACAGATGAATTTAAAAGTCATTCAAGTTTAGCAGATGCGATGAATGAAGGTGTTAAGTAGTGGCAAGTAGAAGAGATTTTTTTAAATCTTTTACAAAACCATTAGATATAAACCAAGATGAGGATACTCCTATCTTGGTTCGTCCACCTTATGGTAAAGATGAGTCTATTTTTCAGAGTGAGTGTCCAAGTTGTGAAAGTAGAGCTTGTGTTACTTCTTGTGATGAGAAGATTATATTTATTAATGATGACGGTACACCAACCTTAGATTTCTCTAAAAATGGCTGTACTTTTTGTGATGAGTGTGCCAATGTATGTCAAGATGAGGTTTTATCCCTTGAAAATATAGATACTTCCGAGAAATTAAATGCAATTTTTAAAATATCATTAGAGGGTTGTGTGGCTCATCACGGAGTTATTTGTTACTCTTGTAAAGAGCCATGTATTGATGATGCAATTTTATTTAATGGAATGTTTAATCCTATAATAGATGAAAATAGATGTACAGGCTGTGGATTTTGCATATCACGATGTCCTGTTAAGGCAATAAATTATGAAGTTTCAGAATTAAAGGAAAATATAGAATGAGTTTAATGGAAAAGTATCCAAAAATATTTGGAAAGTTAGAAGATAAAGATTTAGTGCTAAGACATCTTTTAGGAATTGATGAAAATTATGAAGATTATGACTCTGAAGAGTATGAATTTAATTTTGAAGAGTTTAATTTTGTTATATATATTGCAGAACCAATTCAAGAGATATTAGGTGAGGACAATATGAATGAATTATTAGTAAAACTAAGTGAAAATAGTGTTTTTGAGAATTTTAGAGCTGATGAGATAGATTTATATGGAGTAAAAACTTCACTAAATGAAGATGAATTAGCAACTTTATTATTAAATCAAATTGAAAGCATTTTATAATGATAAAGATATTTATACCTTTTATATTTATATCCATTAGTTGGGCATATCCTACTATTACGCCAACTTCAACGATAGAGATAAATGGAACTGTAAAAGATATGGTTTTAGATAAAAATAATTTAATTGTAGCTACTGATATGGGACATATAGAGATTATTAATACCATAGATAATAAAAAGATTAGAGATATAAATATTCCAGATATTAAAGATTTTATGGGGGATATTTCACATGCTAGAGTTCTTAGTAGTGATGTTATAGATAACAGATATTTAATTCTTAGTGATAGTGGTAAAAATGGGTATACAAATCTATTTATTTATGATAATAATTTGACTCAAATATTATCACCAAAAGATAAGAGTACAATTATTAAAGCAAGATTTATAGATAAAGAGCATATTCTTTTAGGTCATCTTAGTAATGAAGTTTCACTTTTAGATTTAAAAAGCAAAAAAGAAAAATATAAAGTTCAATTAAGTGAATCTAAATTTTCTGATTTTGCTTTAAACGAAGATAAGAGCAAAGTTGTATTTGCTTGTGAAAGTGGAGTATTAAATTTAGTAGATGTAAATAGTGGAAAAGTATTAAAAAAGTTAAAAGGTTTAAATTTAGATAATGTTTATCGAGTAGATTTTAAGAAAGATATTATATCAGGTGCAGGTCAGGACAGAAGAGGGTCTATATATAGTGCTTCTAGTGGAAAGGGAAGTTATATTTCAGGTGATTTTTTAATTTATTCGACAGCTTTAAGCCCAAATAGCTCTAAAGTAGCATTTTCAATGGACGAAAAAAATAATATTAGCATATATAATACACTAACTAAATCAAAGATAGCTATATTAAAAGGTCAAAAAAGTACTCTTAGTGTTATAATATTTAAAGATGAGAAAAGAATATTTTCCTCTAGTGATGATAGTAGTATAATGGTATGGGATTTAAAATAATAAAGGAAAAAAAATGAATATTTCAAGTATAGTAGTACAAGCACCATCAGATAACATAGATGCTTTAGTAGAACTTTTTACAGAAGCAGATTATTGTGATTACCATTTTCACGATAAAGAGAGAGGTAAAATTATTCTTACCATAGAGGGGAAAGATGTTGGGGAAGAGATTAAAAAATTAGTTAAAATCCAAGAGTTACCTCAAGTTATGGCAGCAGATATGATGCAAACATATCAAGAAGACCAATTAGATGAAGAGATTAAACATCTTAATGAACAAGATTTTGTACCAGATGTTCTCAAAAGAGAAGATATAGATATAAGAGATATAGTATATAATGGAGACTTAAAAAAGAAAGATTTTTTAGGTGGAGTTTAATATATAATAGAGAGATACAAGAAAGTTTTAAATAGCGATATGTTATAACCTTTTTTAATTATAAAAATAGGAATAGATATGAGCGAAATATTAAAGATTGGAAAGTATGAATTAGGAAGTAGACTTATTGTTGGTAGTGGGAAATATGATAGTTTTCAAACCACTTTAGATGCAACTTTAGCAAGTGGTAGTGAGTTAATTACAGTAGCAGTACGAAGAGTTAATATCACTAATCCAAATGAAGAGAATTTAATGAGTTATTTTAAAGATACTAGCGTTAAATTCTTACCAAACTCGGCAGGTTGTACAACAGCAGAAGATGCAATTACTCTATTTAGACTTACACGAGAAGCAACAGGCATTGATTTAATTAAATTAGAGGTTATTGGTGATACTACTAAAACTTTATATCCTGATGTATTAGAGACTATTAAAGCTTGTGAAGTCTTAGCAAAAGATGGATTTACAATTATGGCATATACTAGTGATGACCCAATTATGGCTAAAAGATTAGAAGATGCTGGAGCTCATGCAATTATGCCTCTTGCTGCACCTATTGGTTCTGGATTAGGTATTCAAAATAAATTTAATATTCATTTTATTAGAGAAGCTGTTAGCGTTCCTGTTATTGTTGATGCTGGAATTGGTTGTGCTAGTGATGCAAGTGTGGCAATGGAGTTAGGAGCTGATGGTGTTCTTACAAATACAGCAATTGCTCAAGCTACAAATCCTATTTTAATGGCAGAAGCTATGAAATATGCAGTTAAAGCAGGAAGAATGAGTTATGAAGCAGGAAGAATTGCTAAAAGACCTTATGCAACAGCATCATCACCTGTAGATGGAATGATATTTTAAGTAAGAATCTAATAATATTTTTAATATTTAGTATAAAAGAATAGAACTAAAAAATATATACTATGAATTTTATAATTTTTTTGATATACTTAGATGTAATTTTTAATTAATAGAAGGAGAACTAATGGCATTATTTGATAATGTAAAAGAGGTCGTGATTGAGCAACTAAATGTTGCAGAAGATGAAGTAAAAGAGGAATCTAAGTTTATTGAAGACCTTGGTGCAGATAGTCTTGATGTTGTTGAATTAGTTATGGCACTTGAAGAGGAATTTGATATTGAAATTCCTGATGAAAAAGCAGAGAGTATTTTAACTGTGGGTGATGCAATTAAGTTTATCGAAGATAATAAATAGTATTTCTATAAATTTACCCCTCTTTTGAGGGGTATTCAAAAAATATAAATCGGGCAATCTTTAAATATTTAATAGAGTCTTTAAAGATTTCCCATTAATCCAACGATAGGAGCAATTTAGTGAAAAGAGTAGTAGTAACAGGTATAGGAATGATTAATAGTTTAGGTCTTGAAAAAGAGAGTGCATTTAAAGCTATCGTTAATGGAGAGTGTGGAATAAAGACCATTGAGAGTTTTGATGTAGAGAAATTTTCTGTAAAAATAGCAGGTGAAATTACAAATTTTGACCCTAGTACAGTAATGGATAAAAAAGAGATTAAAAAAGCTGATAGATTTATTCAATTAGGTTTAAAAGCGTCAGCTGATGCAATAGCTGATGCTAATCTTCCAGATGATATTGACAAAGAGAGATTTGGAGTATCATCGGCTTCTGGTATTGGTGGTCTTCCAAATATAGCTAAGAATTCTGTGGTTTGTGAAAATAGAGGTCCTAGACGAATATCTCCTTTCTTTATTCCATCATCATTAGTTAATATGTTAGGTGGATTTGTATCTATTTATCAAAACTTAAAAGGTCCAAATTTATCAAGTGTAACAGCTTGTGCGGCAGGAACTCATGCTATTGGTGAAGCATCTAAAACAATTATGATTGGTGGAGCAGACCAGATGTTAGTTATTGGTGCAGAGTCAGCTATTTGTGGAGCAGGTATTGGTGGATTTGCTGCGATGAAAGCATTAAGTACAAATAATGATGAGCCTAAAAAAGCGTCAAGACCATTTGATGCTAATCGTAATGGTTTTATAATGGGTGAGGGTGCTGGAGCATTAGTATTAGAAGAGTATGAAAGTGCTGTAGCTAGAGGTGCAAACATCTATGCAGAGGTTATTGGATTAGGTGAAAGTGGAGATGCAAATCATATAACTTCTCCTGTAATGGACGGCCCATATAGAGCTATGAAATCAGCACTTAAAATGGCTGGTACTCCAAAGATAGATTATATCAATGCTCATGGAACAAGCACTCCTGCAAATGATAAAAATGAGACAATGGCGATAAAAGAGTTATTTGGTGGAAAAGAGAATTGTCCTCCTGTTAGCTCAATTAAGGGACAAATTGGACACTGTTTAGGTGCTGCTGGTACTATTGAAGCTGTTGTAACTTTGATGGCAATGAGAGATGGCGTTATACCTCCAACAATTAATTATGAAACTAAAGATGAGAATTGTGATTTAGATTATGTTCCTAATAAAGCTAGAAAAGAGAATATCGATATAGCTATGAGTAATTCATTTGGTTTTGGTGGCACTAATGGTGTTGTTATATTTAAAAAACTATAAGGAAATTTAATGGCAACCTATCTTGACTTTGAGAGTCGTATAGAGACTATTCAACAAGACCTTGAATCAGCAATAGCTAGTAGAGACGAGTTTGCTGTGAAATCATTTAAATCAGATTTAGATAAAGAGGTTTCTAAAACCTTTGGGTCACTTAATGATTATCAAAAATTAAGATTAGCAAGACACCCAGACCGTCCCTATTCATTAGATTATATTCGTTTAATAATGGATGACTCTTATGAAATTCATGGGGATAGAGCTTTTCGTGATGACCCAGCCATGTTATGTTATATAGGTTGGATTGACGGCGAAAAAACTATGGTTATTGGGGAACAAAAGGGTAGAGGTACAAAAAATAAAATCAAAAGAAATTTTGGTATGCCAAACCCAGAAGGGTATAGAAAAGCTTTAAGAGCTGTAAAATTAGCTGAAAAGTTTGATATACCAGTGCTTATGTTAATAGACACTCCAGGTGCTTATCCTGGATTGGGTGCAGAAGAGAGAGGTCAAAGTGAAGCTATTGCTAGAAATCTTTTTGAGTTTACAAGTACCAAAGTACCAATGATATCAATAGTTATTGGTGAAGGTGGAAGTGGTGGAGCTTTAGCTATTGGTGTTTCTGATAGATTTGCTATGATGCGTTATTCAGTTTTTTCTGTAATATCTCCAGAGGGTTGTTCTGCAATTTTATGGAATGACCCTGAAAAAGTAGAACAAGCTACCAAAGCATTAAAGATAACACCTACTGACCTATTAGAGCATAAATTAATAGATGATATATTAGATGAACCATTAATTGGTGCGCATAGAGACAAAAAAGCATCTGCTCAAATCATTAAAGAGTATTATATAAAAACACTCAAATCTTTAAGAGAACTATCAACAGATGAACTCCTAGAAAAGAGATATATAAAACTAGTATCAGTAGGGGCATTTAGCGAAGAGTAATCTTAAAAGGTAATATATTTATGATACACGAAATAGCGAATACAATAGTAGAAAGTATAGGAAATATAGGTTATCTGGGAATATTTTTTCTGATGTTCCTAGAGAGTAGTTTTTTTCCTTTTCCAAGTGAAATAGTTATGATACCTGCTGGATATTTAGCTTTTCAAGGAGAGATGAATATATATCTTGCCGTATTAATCGGTATATTAGGTTCTGTCACAGGAGCTATATTTAACTATTATCTAGCATTCTATTTTGGTAGAAGTTTTCTTATTAAATATGGTAAATACTTTTTATTAAAAGAGAAAAACTTAGATGATTTAGAGACTTTTTTTGAGAAACATGGAGAAGTATCAACATTCAATGGACGATTAATTCCAGGAATTAGACAATATATATCTTTACCTGCTGGATTATCTAAAATGAATATATATAAATTCTCTTTTTTTACAGCTTTAGGTGCTGGAATATGGGTTATAGTATTAACTGCTCTCGGATATTTTTTAGGTGCTAACCAAGATATGGTAAAAGAGTATCTGCATATTGCGACAATAATATCTTTAATATCAGTAGGTTTAATAACACTATTTTATATTATACGAATAAAAACAAAAGGCTCTTTATGATATTAAAATTATCTTTTTCTGCACTACTATTATTTATTTTAATCTCTTTAGATGTTATCTTTGATGGATTATTAACTAAAATAGATGACTTTATATTTCCTTATGTGTTATCTTTGCAAACACTTATCTTAAACAAAATTTTTCTTTATATTACAACTCTAGGAAATATGCCATTTATTGTTGGATTTTCTATTATTATAACTATAATATTATGGTTTAAAAAAGATTATTTATCTATTAAATTCTTTATATCATCAGTGATAGGGTCATCTATTTTAATGTTTGGAATAAAAGAACTTATAGGTAGATTGAGACCACAAAATTTTGTAGCAGATATGTTTCAACAAGGAAATTCATTTCCATCAGGTCACGCAACACTCTCAATGACACTATCTTTAGCTCTCTTTTTTATAATATATCCTCAATTAGTTTCAAAAATATCTAAAAATATAATAATAATTATATTAGCAACTTTTGCACTATTAGTTAGTTTTTCAAGAATATACTTCGGTGTACACTATTTTAGTGATGTAGCTGGTGGTTTAACTTTAAGTATTTTTTGGGTGCTTCTAATGGTTTGGACATTTAAATTAAAATATTTTATTCCATCTAAAAATTGACTCAATAATTATTGAGTCTTTAGTGTCTCTCGTATCATCTGACTTGCAAAATATGCAAATTTTTCAAATAGTCCACTATGATATTTATCTTTATGATATATCATTAAAAAATTTCGTTTACACTCAAAATCTTTAATCCTAACTTGTCTTAGTGAACCTTTTTTTAGTTCACTATTTACAGCTATTTTAGATATACAAGTTAAACAACTATGATTTAATAATATACTTTTAATTGACTCGGTATGCCCCAACTCTAAAAATATATTAAGAGGCTCACTTTTATTTTTTATATAATTTAAAAATACCTCTCGTGTTCCACTTCCCTCTTCTCTTAATACCCATCTTTTATGTACAAGTGCATCAATAGAGTAATTATCATTTAAAAATTGGTCAGCACTTACAACAATTAACTCATCGATTCCAATACTTTCCGATATAATATCGCTATCCATAACAGTTCCTTCAATAAAACCTATATCAATAATTCCCTCTTTAATATGAGATACTATATCTTGGCTATTACCCTCTTTTAGAGATATTTTTACATCAGAGTAGTTATTCATATATCTACATATAATTGAAGGCATCATATAATCAACTATGGTTGTACTTGCACCTACTCTAATTATTCCCTTATTTATCGTATTTTTAAATTCATATTCAATATCAGATAATTTTTTATATACAGGTGTTATCTCTTTATAAAAAGCTCGTCCAACCTCATTTAATATAAGCTTTTTATTAATTCTATCAAATACAGGTCTGCCTAAAATATTTTCTAACTCTTTAATAGACATTGATATTGCAGATTGAGTAACTTTCATCTCTTTGGCAACATTAGTTAAATGACCTGCTTTAACTACATTTAAAAATATCTCTATTTGTCTTAGTGTAATTTTCATAATATTCTCTTCTGTTTATAAATTTTTATAAATTATTTTAATCTATCTATAATTATATCAAAAAAATAGTATAATACTAGAGTTATAATCAAAAAAACTTAACTAAAAGGATAAAAATGGCTTTTTCAGCTCAAAACCGTCAAGGTACAATTAGTGGTATAATATTTGTTGCAATATTTGCAACAGCAGCAACATATATTGCACACTTAGCACCAATTCATTCGTTAGGACTCTCTCCACTAGTAATTGGTATAGTTATGGGTATATTTTATGCGAATACTCTTCATAATCATATTCCATCAGAGTGGGATACAGGAATAGTTTTCTCTGGTAAAAAGATTTTACGATTTGCAATTGTGGTATATGGATTTAGAATTACATTTCAACAGATAATGGCAGTAGGAATGGAAGGATTTTTAGTATCTGTAATAATGTTATCAACTACATTTATTTTAGGTACTTGGTTAGGAACAAAAATATTTGGTATGGAAAAAGATACATCTATGCTAACAGCATCTGGAGCTTCAGTTTGTGGAGCAGCAGCAGTATTAGCAACTGAACCTGTACTAAAAGCAGAGGGTCATAAAACAGCAATTGCAGTATCTATGGTTGTATTGTTTGGTACAATTTCAATGTTTTTATATCCTGTATTATATACGGCAATAATAGAACCATCATCAGGATTTCTACATATGACTCCATCTCAATTTGGTATCTATGTAGGTGGAACAATTCACGAAGTAGCACAAGTTGTAGCTGTTCCTTTTTCTATTCCTAATGCACCTTTAGAGATGGCAAATAATGCTGTTATTGTAAAGATGACTCGAGTTATTATGATTGCTCCTATGCTTATTATTTTAGGACTCTATTTAAGTTATAGTGCTAAAAAAGAGGGTGGTAATGCAAGTGCTGTAAAATTAGTTATTCCTTGGTTTGCAGTATATTTTATTATGGTAGCTGGATTTAACTCTCTTCCTTTTATGCAAACAGAGAATATTAAAGATATTGTTTCATATATTAATGAAGTTGATACATTTTTACTTACTATGGCAATGACTGCTCTCGGTATGGGTACTAGATTTGCTAAATTTAAAGGTTTGGGATTAGCACCTGTCTATACAGCTTTAGGTATGTTTATATGGCTTGTAGTTGGTGGATTTATAGTAACAAAAATTATTACAAGTATCATTTAGCATTATATTTAACTCATATAAGCCCACTAATTGGGCTTATATTCATAATATGATTAACAACTCATTAACTCGCCATTTATTTTTGATTAAAATCCTTGACATTTTTAATTAACCTATGCTATAATGTCTTTTGAAAATAAATATGTAGAAGAAAAACAAGGAGTTTTTTATGAAAAAAGGTTTATTACTATCAGTAGTAGCGTCGTCAATTCTTATGGCAGGTGGCAATATAGCTCCAGTTGTAGCAGAACTAGTTCCAGTTCCAGTTGTTGTTGAAGCACCAAGTATGTGGGACTTTAGTGGTCAAGCAGTAGCATATTATCAAACAGTTGATTCTTTTGGTGAAACAAATTTTAACCTATTTAATCAAGAGCAGTCATTAGCAAATGTTGGTATTCAATTAAATGCGATTGGTAATTTAGGTAAAGGTTTCGGTGCTGGTTTCCAACTTACAGGTCTTGGTACACTTGGTCTTCAAAGTAATGTTGTAAGTAAAACTATGCAAATGGCTGGTAATAATATTAATGATGCTGCAATCACTAAAGCATATTTAACATGGGGTACAGAAAATACTACACTTAAATTTGGTCGTCAAGAACTTCCAAAATCTCTATCTCCATTTGCATGGTCTGAAGGTTGGAATGTATTTAAAAATACTTATGAGGGTGCTTTAGTTGTAAATACATCTGTTCCTGATACTGTATTAGTTGGTGCTTGGGTAAATAAAGCAAATCAAAATGGTGTTTTCCTTGGTAGCAACTTAAATGATTTCAATCAAATTAATGGTAGTGATGGTGTGTATATGATTACTGCTCAAAATAAATCAGTAGATGGTTTAACTTTGACTGGTTCATACTATATCGGTACTAAGATGATAGGCGAAAAAGATAATGGTGCTGAAGATTTATCAATCGCTTGGGCTTCTGCTGAATACTCTAACGATATGTTACTTGCTGGTGTTCAAGGTGGTTCAGTAATGAGTAAAGGATTTACAAAGGATACAACTGCTTTTGGTGCTAAAATTGCTGGAAATATTAAAATGTTCTCTGCAGAAGTTGCTTACTCTTCAGTTGATGATGGTGATGCAGGTGTATTCAATGTTGGTGGTGTAAAAACTCCTCTTTATACTCAAATGATTCTTAATCAAGCATTTATTGCATCTGATGCTGATACAGTTAGTGTAAAAGGTTCTGTTAAAGCTCTTGGTGGTAAATTTATCGCTCAATATGGTATGACTACTCAACATAATGTAGTGTTAGAAACAGAGAATGGTACAATAACAGCAGACCAAGATTATAAGGAAGTTGACTTTATTTATAAAACTAAAGTTGGTGAAAACACAACACTTCTTGCTGCTTATGTAAACCAAGATGTTCAAGCTCATAACAGTACAAATAATGTTCTTCGTTTCTGGGCAAGATATAACTTCTAAGAATACTTTTTCTTAACTGTTATAGATATTTAGGATAGGCTTTTGCCTTATCCTAAGCTTATATATATTTTTTCCTCTTTTTCCATTTTACTCAAACTCTTTTATGCTATAATCATTAAAAATTAAAGTGAATATATTTATGTCAAAAAAACTCCATTTAGTTAGTCTTGGTTGTACAAAAAATTTAGTAGATAGTGAAGTTATGTTAGGTCGTCTTCGTGATTATGAGGTTATTGATGATGCAACTATTGCTGATGTCATTATTGTTAACACTTGTGGATTTATCGAAGCTGCAAAAGAGGAGAGTATAAATACTGTACTTAGCCTACATGAAGAGAGAAAAGAAAACTCTATATTAGTCATGAGTGGATGTCTTACTGAAAGATATAAGGCAGAACTACAAGAACAGATGCCAGAGATTGATATATTTACTGGTGTTGGTGATTATGAAAAAATTGATACTCTTATCCAAAATAGACAAAGCACATTTAGCCCAGAGGTATACTTAGCAAATGAAGAGTCAAATAGGGTAATAACTGGTTCTAATTATCACGCTTATATTAAAATAGCTGAAGGGTGTAATCAACAATGTTCATTTTGTGCAATTCCTAGCTTCAAAGGAAAATTACATTCAAGAACATTAATCTCTATTAAAAAAGAGGTAGAGAGTCTAGTCTCTAAAGGATTTTATGATTTCTCGTTTATATCTCAAGATAGTTCAAGTTTTGGTAGAGATATAGAACTAAATGATGGTTTAATAGATTTAATTCAGATTATAGAACAAGTAGAAGGCGTTAAGAGTGCTAGAATTTTATATCTATACCCATCTACAACAACTTTTAAATTAATAGATACTATATCAGATTCTAAAATATTTCAAACATATTATGATATGCCTATTCAACATATAGATGATAGTGTATTAAAGAGTATGAAAAGAGGATTTGGAGAGAAAAAAACGATAGAATTATTAGAATATATGAAACAAAAACCAAATGCTTTTATTAGAACATCAGTTATTGCAGGTCATCCAAATGAGACAGATGAACAGTTTGATAGATTATGTAATTTTATGAAAGATTTTGAATTTGATAGATTCAATACATTTAATTACTCAAATGAAGAGACAACAACAGCATTTAATATGCCACAAATAGATGATGAAATCATTGATAATAGAGCTGATATATTAGGTGAAATTTCAGAAATATCAACTCAAACCTCTTTAGAAAAAATGATAGGAGATAATATTATTTTAGTTATAGATGGAGAGAGTGATGAACACGAATATCTATTATCTGCAAGACCTCTAAACTGGGCAGTTGAAATAGATGGAGAGATTTTAATTAATGACACCTCTGATTTAGATATTAAATATGGTAAACGATATAGTGCTAAAATAACTGAATTAGTAGGAACTCAACTGTTAGCTACACTTATTAAAGAGTTATGATAAATCAAAATATTTTAGGATTATTATCAAATAAAAAAAATCTTTTAGCCTTTTCAGCAGGTGTTGATTCATCTGCACTATTTTATATTTTAATAGAGTTAAATATACCTTTTGATATTGCATTTGTTAATTATGGCTTACGAGAAGAGAGTATTCAAGAAGAGGCGTATGCAAAAGAGTTAGCTTCAAAATATAATATTAGAGCCTTTATAATAAATTCTCCAAAATGGGAAAATAACTTTGAAGCAAATGCAAGAGATTTTAGATATAAATTTTTTCAAAAAATAATAGAAGATTATAGTTATCAAACACTAATTACAGCACACCAATTAAATGACCAATTAGAGTGGTTTTTAATGCGTTTAACAAAAGGAGCAGGTGTATCAGAGCTTTTAGGATTAGAAGATGTATCAATTAGATATACCAATAAAAATATAGAATATAGCCTAATCCGTCCAATATTAGATATTAGCAAAGATGAATTAATAAATTACCTGAAAACAAATAATCATAAATATTTTATAGATAAAAGTAATTTAGAAGATAAATATGAAAGAAATAGATTTAGAAATAATTTTAGTGATGAACTTCTTTTAAATTATAAAAAAGGTATTTCACGAAGTTTTAAATATCTAAAAGAGGAGAAAGAGTTATTATCTAAAGGTATAGAAACTATTTTTAGTTTTAAAGAGTTAAGAGTAATATCAATATCTTTCTCATATCAAAAGGTAAAAGCAGTTGATATAGCTCTTAAAGAGTTAGGTTATCTTTTATCATCTAACCAAAGAGATGAGATTAAAGAGAAAAATTCAATAGTAATTGGTGGAAAATGGGCAGTTGTATATCAAAATAATCAATTATATATATCTCCATTTTTAAATATAAAAATGCCTAAAAAATATAAAGAGTTATGCAGGGTATCATCTATGCCAATAAAAATACGACCATATTGTTATCTACATAATATTAAACCAATAGAAGTTATGTTTATTAATCATAAAAAATCTTCAACTTAATATTACTTTAGTTACTGTAAAATATTACAAAATTGATTATGAAATGGATAATTATGCAATCACAAAGTAACCAAACACTTAAGAGTGGATTTAGTCTTCTTGAACTTCTAGTTGTTATTTTAATTTTAGGAATATTAGCAGCATTTGTTGCACCTAACTTAATTGGAACTGGGGAAAAAGCAAAAAGAGATTTAGTATGTAGTCAGATGAGTACAACAGAACAAGCGTTAGATATGTTTAAATTAGATAACGGAATGTATCCAGATACTGAAGAGGGGCTTAGTGCTTTAATATCTAATCCTGATGCAGAGAAGTATCCAAATTATAGAAATAGTCCATATATTAAGAAATTACCAAAAGATTCTTGGCAAAAACCTTTAGCATATTTAAAAGATGAAAATGGGTTTGAACTTATTAGTTTTGGAGCAGATAGAAAAGAGGGTGGAACTGAAAATGCTGAAGATATTTTCTTTAGTAAGTGTCATAAATAAATAAATTTATGTTAGGACGAAAAGCCTTTTCTCTCTTAGAGTTACTCATAGTCATTATGATTATCTCTATCTCATATATGTTAGTTTTCTCATCTATGCAGAAAGCTTCTACAGAACCAAAAGCTCTTACACCTCTGAATCTTAGATTATCACTTTTGGATAATAATATAACAGGTGATAGAGAGTTTTTATGTATAAATAATTCAGCAAAATGTTTTATATATCAAAATAATAATATGATACCTTATGCACATAAAATATCACTCAAAGATATAGAGGTTTATAAAGTAAATAGTGAAGATAATACATATAAAGTAGATTATGGAAGATTTAAAGATGAAAAAATATCTTTTAGATTTAAGATTTACGCAAATGGAAGTAGTAGTCAAATGATTATAAAAAAGGGGAATAAGTTTTTCTATCTACCTACATTTTTTGGAAAACCTCAAATTGTATCATCATTAGATGAAGCAAAAGATTTATGGATAAGACCAACTGAATTAATTAAAAATAGTGGAGATTTCTATTGAGAAAAGCATTTACAATTATAGAAGTTATGGTATCTGTTCTTTTAATATCAGTAGTAATTTTAGCTATTATTCAAATGCAAAAACAGACAAAAGATATGGCATTATATTTATCAGACAGAGGGAAAAATGAGCTTTCTAATACCCTATTTTTAGATAAGAGTATCTCTAAATATAATAAAAGTAAGAAAGATGCTTATACCATTATCCAGACTCAAAGCTTTCATATAAATGATGATGAAGCAAAGAAAATTTTAAAAAATATATCAAGAACAATTAATATATCAGACCCTCTTATTATGGGTGAGGAGCAGATTATTCCTGTAAATATAAACTATATTATGTTGAAAAAACAATATTCTGCTAGATTTATACACTTTACACTCTAGTAATTTTTCGACTCTTATGTAAAAAAAGTTTTAAGGATTTAAGAGCTTTATAATTCATATTATACTCTATATGCTCTAAATACCATAAAAGTTCTTTAGTCGTTATCCCTTTTGCTTTTGCCTCTTTTTTTAAAATAGTTTGAGGTATATATATTTTTTGTTTTACAAATCTATTAGCAATATAATTTATCTCTTTATCATAAGAGTTATAACATAATCTTGCAAATACAAAAGGTAATCCTGTCTCTTCTTTCCATTTTTCAGCTAAATCTATTCCATTTTCTGGATTATCTAAATGATAACGCAATGCTCTATCACCTATAATAACTTTACCCTTTAAATTTAACACTTTAGCCAACATATTAGATGAGGCAGAGGCTTTATCTATCTCCTCTTTGCCCTCTATAACAAAAACACTTCTAACAGCTCCATTTGCTATTATTCCTACATTAGTACATTTTGATTTAGATGATTTTATGCTAGATATAAATGCTCCATTGACTTTTCTTTGTCTAAATGACAAATTTATACTGCTAGGAATATCTCTTTTATATCTGAAAATTTGTTTACTCTGATTTGTTGGAAGATTTTTTTTAAGAAATATTTGAAAAGGTAGAAGATTTAGATAACTAATTGAGCCAAAAATTAAGATAATAATTCCTTATTTAATAAAGTGTTTAGATAAAGAGATATAAATCCCTCTATCTTTTGTATAATTATTTAGAGTTTTTTTTATCTCTTGCTTCTCTTCTTCTAACATTTGCATCTAATGATTTTTTACGAATTCTAATATTTATTGGTGTAATTTCAATAAGCTCATCATCTTCAATCCACTCCATTGCAGTCTCCAAACTAATTACTCTTGGGGTTACAAGTTTAATTGCATCATCAGCACCACTTGTTCTCATATTTGTTAATGCTTTACCCTTAAGTGGATTTACATCAAGGTCACCAGGACGAGAACTCTCACCAATTACCATTCCTGAATATACTTTATCTTGAGGCTTGATAAACATTACACCTCTTGCTTGAAGGTTAAAGATTGAAAATGCTACTGCATCACCATTATCCATAGATACCAATGCTCCAGCAGTTCTACTCTCAACTGTACCAGAATATGCTCTATACTCTAAATATGAGTGGTTCATAATACCCTCACCTTTAGTATCAGTTAAGAACTCATTTCTAAATCCAATTAATCCTCTTGCAGGAATTTCAAACTCTAATCTTACAGTTCCATCAGGCATAGGATTAAGTGAAGTCATATTTGCTTTTCTTTTTCCAAGCTTTTCAATTGCAACACCTTGAAACTCTTCTGGAACATCTACAACTAAATGCTCAAAAGGCTCCATTTTTACACCATTTTCTTCTTTTACAACAACTTCAGGTCTTGCAAGTAAAAATTCAAAACCTTCTCTTCTCATATTTTCAGCCAAAATTCCAATTTGAAGCTCACCTCTACCACTTACTTTAAATGAAGCATCACCTAAAGGCTCCATTCTCATTGCAATATTAGTCTCCATCTCTTTAGCTAATCTCTCAGAAATTTTATTTGAAGTTACATGTTTACCCTCTGTACCTGCTAATGGTCCATCATTTACAGACATAATAACTGATAAAGTTGGCTCTTCAACATGCATTGGGTCAAGTGCTACAGGATTATTTGCGTCACAAATACTATCACCTACATCAATATCATTAAATCCAGCAATTGCTACAATATCACCAGCTTCTGCTTCATCAATATCATATCTATCAAGACCTTTAAATCCAATAAGCTTAGAAATTCTTGATTTAGTTTTTGCTCCACAAGATTTAACCAAAAGATACTCATCACCTTTTTTCACTTTACCATTAAATATTCTTGTAATTCCTATTTTTCCAACAAAGTTATCAGAATCTAGTGTAAATACTTGTGCTTGTGTATCTACATCAGGTGAACCTTTTGGATATGGAACTTTTTCTAAGATAGCTTCAAATAGAGGAGTCATATCTTTGTTTTCATCTTCCATCTCATGTTTTGCATAACCATCTCTTGCTGCTGCGTAAAGAACTGGAAATTCAAGTTGCTCATCATTTGCATCAAGTGCAACTAAAAGGTCAAATACTTCGTCCATAACTCTATCAGGGTCTGAACCATCTTTATCAATTTTATTAATAACAACAACTGGAATTAATCCAAAACCAATAGCTTTTTTCAAAACAAACTTAGTTTGAGGCATTACACCCTCTTGTGCATCTACCAAAAGTAAAACACCATCAACCATTTTTAAAACTCGTTCAACTTCTCCACCGAAATCGGCGTGTCCCGGAGTATCAATAATATTAATCTTATGGTCACCATAATTAATAGCTGTATTTTTAGAAAGGATTGTAATCCCTCTCTCTTTTTCAATATCATTAGAGTCCATTGCTCTCTCTTGAACCTCTTGGTGAGCCTCATAAGTTCCTGATTGTTGTAAAAGTTGGTCTACGAGTGTTGTTTTACCATGGTCAACATGGGCAATAACGGCGATATTTTTAATTTTTTGCATTTAAATCTTTCCTAGTTTATCATCTTGATGTATTTGTTTTCGCGATTATACCTAAATAAGTTTATATTATTGTTTCTTAGTATAATTATTATTTAGATATTATTGCTAAAAATAAGGAATTTTATTATGGCATTTATGCACTTTGATGAATCTATCTCTCTAATTAACCAACTTGAGATAAAAAAATATAGAACTGAAAAATTATATTTATGTAATACTCAAGACTACATTTTAGCAGAAGATATTATAACTAATCACAACTCTCCAGAATATCCAACATCTGCTATGGACGGATACGCTTTCGCACATAAAGATATTAATTTAGGAGAACTTGTAATATCTAGTATAAATCCAGCAGGTAGTAGTCTGAATGATAAAATAGAGAGTGGAAAGTGTATTAAAACATTTACTGGTTCACTTATGCCAGAGGGTAGTGATACACTGATTCCAATAGAAGATGTAACAGTTAAAGGGAATAAGATTATCATTAATAACTCTGTTCCTAAAGGTTTTTCAGTAAGAGATATTGGCGAAAATTATGCTAAAGATGAAAAATTAATTTCTAAAAATACAAAGATAAATTTTCCAGAGATAGGAGTTATGGCAAGTTTAAATATTGTATCTCCTTTAATATATCAAAAACCAACAGTTTCAATACTCTCAACAGGCAGTGAACTTTTAGAGTTAGGAGAGACACAAACAAACAACTCACAAATTAGAAGTTCCAACAATTATATATTAGAAGCAATAGTAAAAAAATATAATGGTATCCCAATGCAATTAGGTTGTATAAAAGATGATAAAGAGAGTATCACAAAAGCTATATCAAACGCACTAGAACAGAGTGATATAGTTGTAACAACAGGTGGAGTAAGTGTTGGAGATTTCGATTTTGTAAAAGATGTTATTTACGAACTTGGTTGTGAACTTCTATTCAAAGGAGTAAGAGTTAAACCAGGGCAACATATAATTGTGGCTAGAAAAGATGATAAGTTTATAATTGGCTTACCTGGATTTGCATACTCTTCAACTGTCACTGCCCTATTATATTTAGTTCCATTAATATCAAAACTACAAAATGCCAACTCTCCAATAAAAATGGTAAAAGCTAAATTAAATGAACCATTTATAAAACGAGCTAAAAAAGCAGAATTTACAGCGTGTAATGTTGAGTTAAATAATGGAAAATATGAAGTAAATTTTAATGGTAAAAAAGTCGGTTCAAGTGCAATTTTAACAAATATGCTAGGTTCAGTAGCTCTATTAGTTACCACAGAAGATGATAAGAGTAAAGAGATTGGAGATGAGGTGGATATACTGATTTTAGATTAGCATTTAAGAGATAGTTTTGTTATGAAACTATCCAGAATAAAAAGTAATGTCTAGGTAATACTTCTATACTATAATCTCAAATATATAAAAATTAAGGAGAGATTATGCATAAGCATATAAATAGAGTTCTTTGGATAATGTTGGCTTGGAGTATGGTATTATTAAATGCAAATACTCTTAATGAAACGCTTAAAGCAGATGATATAAATATTGTAGTTACTACAGATAAAGCATTAATTGTGGGTAGTAATCAAATATCAGTAGAGCTAACTAAAGATTCTAAACCTATTACAGATTTAAAAATATTACAAATGAAAGTCTTTATGCCAGAGATGCCAGGTATGCCAGAGATGGAGTATAAAGCAGATGCTAAATTGGTAGATGGGAAATATATATTAGATATTAATTTTGCTATGAATGGAACTTGGCAGTATAAAATTAGATTTAAAACATCTGATGGGAAAAAATATAAAACTAAAAGTAGTATAAATATATAGCTTTTATAAGTTGGGGTCTTGGACTCCAACTCAAATTAAACTTTAAAAATCATCATCATCGTTAAAAAATGCTTCCTCTTCTGCTTTATATTTTGCCTTTTCTATTGCATCTAACTCATCTTGACTCATCATCATACTTTTTACTCTTTTTACTAAAAATGTTTGGTCTGGAAGTTTTGTAAAGTAGGCATAAGTTCCATATAACATTGCTAAAACTGTAATAGTTAAGATAATAGATTGTACAGGATTAAACTTTTGAACAGGCTCTTTTATCTGTATCTCACAAACTCCACCTGGGCAGTATTTTGGATTTTTACGATTGAACCATTCAAACATTTTACATCCTAAACATACACCAAATGCTGATTCTAAAAATAGAAGAGTCATACAGATAAGACATACAAGCACCTTAATAGGATTGGGTTGAAAATCTATTACAAGATAGTAGAACATAGGATAAGCTAATATAAGCCCAAGCATCCAAGCAAAACGCTTTTGTGTAGCACCTACATATTCAGGTTTTTGATTTCGTACAAAGAAACGACCTAATAATAGACTCGGAGAGTAACGAGGTTGTATTACTCTCATTGTAAAATCAATTGCAAAAAATGTCACAAAGTATTGAGAAAAAACAGCAGTTCCAAGCATAGCACCATTGGCAAGACCTAAAAAAGCACCTACAAATAAAATTCCTGCACCAGCTCGTGCCTCCCTCTCATTTAAGACTCTAACCTCATACCCTTCTACTCTCTCTCCATATTTAAAAAATTCACTCATTCCTCTATTCTCCGTTCATAAAATACTAACAAAACCTAAGAATAAGTCTTGTTGTAAGTGATTTATGTTAATATTATTAAAACTTCACTGAGTCGC
>FPHG01000031.1_pt2 | contig 58474 bp, 61 predicted proteins | sample 1057261 | NCBI WGS metagenome assembly FPHG01 (sample SAMEA4473298, study PRJEB15554) | hydrothermal vent metagenome | biome: marine basaltic hydrothermal vent biome; feature: marine hydrothermal vent; material: water | place: Pacific Ocean | collected 2011-06-14/2011-07-23 | depth 1709 m
CACTGAAGCTGATGTATCATTTGATACTGTCTTAACTGAATCTCTTGAATCATTTGATACTGTTTTCACTGAATCTCTTGAGTCATTTGATACTGTTTTAGTAGCATCATTTACATCATGAGAAATTGCTACAGCAGAATCTTTGAAATCTTTAGTAGCCATTGTAGAACTATCTTTCATATCTCTAGTTGTATTAGTGATAGAATCTTTTGTATCTTCTGCAAGTTCAATAGTACTATCTCTAGCATCTTTACTAATATTTGTAACTGATCTTTCTGAACTATTTACAGTTGCTATTTCACTAGTTTTTAAATCATCAGATACTTTTACTGCTGAATCTTTTGCATCTCTACTCACATTAGTTACAGTTCTTTCTGCACTTTTACTTGTCTCTACTGCTCCATCTTTCATAGCTGTAACACTATCTCTAGCATCATGACTCATTGATGTTGCTGCATCTTTCATATCTTTGAACATATCTCCAAAGCTAAATTCAGCCTGTGCTGTTGTAATACTTGCGATTGCAATGGCACTAGCCAATACGATTCTTTTCATTTTCAATCCTCCATGAATTGGGTTTATTCAATATTTTGCAGTTTCTGCATAAAAAACTATAACAATCTTTATCTAAATAAAAACTTAAAAGATAAATTTTTGTTATTTAAATTAATAAAATGTCTCACTTCTTCTCGTATATTAATTTTTATGTGGTACAATTTGTTACATAAAAATTAATATACAAGATAGGAGTCAAAATGAAGAAATCAATAATTGCAATTGCAATAGTAGGAACTATGGTAAATGCAAAACCATATACACAACAAGATAGAATTGTAGATATGCAGACTATGGCATCAGCTATGCAAGATATCCAGAATGGATTTTTCTATAATAATTACGATATGATTAAAGAGGGTTCAGCAAAGTTATCTGATACAATACTAAAAATTGAACCACCACTTGAAGAGCTTGAAGAGAAAGATGTTATGACTAGATATACAAATAATAAAGTTCAAATAACAAATAAAATTAGAAAAAAAATCAATAAAAAAACTCAAGATATATTAGAAAGATTTAAAGCTGGTGATGCAGTACAAGCAATACAAGCATATACAAAAATTACAAAAGAGTGTATGAACTGTCATACTCAATTAAGAAAATGGTAGTACTAAAATAAATAATAAGGATATTTTTTTGAAAAAATTACTGCTTGTAATACTCTTTTTAACAACTTTCATTGAAGCTAGTCCAAATCAGATTACCTTAACTGGTACTGTTATATCTAATGGTCAGAAAATGATAGGTAGTCGTTATATGGGCTATATTAAAAAAGTCTATGTTAAACTTGGAGATTTTGTTAAACGAGAAGATGATTTATATGAAATGGAATCAGCAGAGTTTGATATGATGAAATCTCAAGCAGATTTAGGATTAGAACAATCAAAAATTGTTGTTGAATTTTGGAAAAAGCGTCTTCAAGTATTAGCAAAAAGAAAAGAGAAGTTAGAACTAAAAGCAAATAATAAAATGATGATGCCTATGACCGACCTTGATGATTTAAATACAATGGCAGAAAATGCTGAATCTATGCTAGAAACATCTCAAGTTATGGTAGAGCAGATGTCAATTAAAGCGAAACAGTTAGCAACAGTATTTAATTATCTTAAAATGAAAGCGCCATCAGATGGCGTTATTGTTCAAAAGAACATTAAAGTTGGTGATATGGTAATGCCTGGAATGCTTACTATTATGATGGTTGATATGGAGGATTTAGAAATAGATGTATCTATATCTGAAGGAATTATGAAACATGTTCATAAAGGTGATAGAGTTGATGTTGCTATCCCATCATTAAATTATAAAACTATTGGAAAGATAAAGGCATTAATACCAAATGCAAATCCAATGACACACAAGATTAAAATTCGTGTTAGCTTTGATACAAATGGGAAAAATGTTTTTCCAGGAATGTATGCAAAGATAATTATTGATAAAGCGAGATAGAGGCAAATATATGCCTCTTCTACACTATTATTTTGCTTTCTCTAAATACTTCTTTTCAACAGTATCAACTCTAATTTTCTCACCCTCTAAAATAAAAAATGGAACTTGAACAACTGCTCCACTATCAAGAGTTGCTGGTTTTTTCCCACCTTGTGAATCACCCTTAAAGTTTGGTGGTGTCTCAACAACTGTATATGTAGCTGTTTGAGGAATTTCAACAGATATTGCTTTGCCATTATGAAATAAAATATCTGCTTCCATACTATCTATCATAAAATCAAAAGTATCTTTACCAACTTGCTCGTGAGTTAAACCAATCTGGTCATAAGTTGTTGTATCCATAAATTGAAGAAAATCACCATCATCATATAAGTACTGCATAGTTTTTTGCTCTAACTCTGGAACTTCAAATTTATCACCTGCGTGAATTGTCTTCTCTATAACTTTACCCGTAGATAAATTCTTTATTTTTACTCTAACAAATGCTGCACCTTTACCTGGTTTTACATGTTGAAAATCTGTAACTCTAAAAGGATTACTGTCTATCTCTAATCTTACACCCTTTTTAATATCACCCATACTTATTACTGCCATTATAACTCCTTAGAAAATATAAAAAAGATTATATCCTATACTTACCAACTTTTTTCTTTTTTGATTGCACTATAAGCATCATTTAACTTTTGCATTTTCTCTTTAGCTTGAGATATAAACTCTTTATTATCTATCGTATCAGGGTGATATGCTTTAACTAAGTCTCTATATTTTTTCTTGACAGTTGTAAAATCATCATCTCTATTAACACCTAGAGTAGTATATGCATTTGTTAGAAAATCTGTATCATTATTTATATACTCTTCTTCTTCTGGAATACCTGTAATATATCTCAATATTTGAGACCTATCAAATCTAAAGATGTATCCAATTTTATAAATCATATTCTCTTTAATCTCTGTAAATCCATCTATTTCTGCCATATATATCAACTCTTGAAGAACTTTAACTCTCTGAAAATGGCTATGATGAGCTAAAGAGTAAGCATAAGATTCTATCTTTTTACTATTATCTTTTGTATTTTTATAATGATTAATTAAGTCTAGCCGTAAGCGTTTTATATCATCTTTATTAGAATTATCTGCACCATAAATTACCATAAAATTATCAATAACAGAAGATATAAAAGTGGCTTCATTAGTGGATACAACTCCATCACTTTTTGCTATTTTTGTAAGCATTCCTATAATATCTTTAAAAATCTCAGTGCTATATATAAACTTCATTCTATATTTTTTCTTAGTAGATATAGATTGTGAAAATATTCCATTAATAATAATCCACTCGTTATGCCTTGATAAAATCAGTATAAAGATAAAATAGGCTATAAAGTGTATTACTATATATAATATTACTAAAATAGATATTGACCATCTAATATTATCTATAAATAACATAGTCACAGCAAAATAATATATAAATAGATAAAATACAGATATATATAATGGTTTAAAATCACCCTCTATTTTCATTTTAAAATATTGAAATATATAAAATAAAAATGGTAAGATAATTATTAAAACAAATATTGCTAATAATGGGGCAGGATAATTTGATAAAATATATAAAAGTAAAAATGGTATAAAGCATAGGATTAGTAAAAAAAGTTTTTTAATTAATCCTATGGGTCTATTGGAGTTCAAAATTTATTATAAACCAATAAACCTAAAATAATATAATCTATTTAGTAATAGAAATACTATCATGATGACCTTCAATTGGTTTAAAATTCATAGCTTCTGAATTATCCATTAATATTGGCACAAATAGAAGAGATACAAAAACAGCTGCTACTGTTCCAGAGATAAGTGCTACACCTAATCCACCGAATACAGGGTCACTTGCAAGTAGTGCTGAACCTAAAATAATTGCAACTGCTGTTAACATAATAGGTTTAGCTCTTGTTGCTGCTGCTACTGCTATGGCTCTTCTTTTTGGTAAATGGTGATACTCCATCAATGACTTAGCAAAATCAATCAATAGAAGAGAATTTCTTGAACTAATTCCAATTAACGCAATAAATCCAATTAACGATGTAGCTGTTAAGAAGAATGTCTCATTAGTAAAGAAATTTGCAACCCAGTGTCCAACTATAACTCCAATTAGAGATAAAAATGAACCTAATAAAATAATACCACTTAACGCAAAACTTTTATAATAAATAACTAATAATAAAAATATTAATATCAAAGCAGCTATAAATGCTCCACCTAAATCTCTAAAGGTATCAAGCGTTACTTTCATCTCTCCGTCCCATCTTAGTAGAAACTTCTCACCTGTTTTTTTATCTTGAAGATATAAATCAAACATATATGTACTTATTCCAGGCGATTTAGTTACAATATAATCTTTAGAAAAATACTCCATCATTACATCTCTAGCTTCTAATAATGGATATACTTGAGATACCATATCAGTCTCTGCAACAACATTTATCATTCTATTTAAATTTTTATGCATAATCATAGGATTAGATGGTTCTTCTTTTATGGTAACTACTTCACTTAATGGAACCATCATTCCTTTCATATTCATAAGATTTAAAGATGATAATTTATTTTGAAGAGTCTCTTGACTTTTATCATGTAATCTTTTTGTATTATCATCAAGAACTAAAAATATTGGTATTTGATCAGGAGAGTTCTTTGAATTTTTATGTGCAATAACCATACCTTCAAATGAAAGATATAAAATATTATTAACCTGCTCAACACTTAAGCCACTTCTCGCAATTTTCTCTTTATCTGGAATTAACTCATATTTTTTGTAAATGTCATCGGACATAACATCTACATCAACCAAGCCTTCCGTTTTCTCTAAAATATTAGCTGTCTCAACTGACAATTTTCGTATTTGAGGAATACTATTTCCATATACCTCAACAACAATAGATGCCATAGTTGGAGGACCAGCTGGTTGCTCAATTAATTTTACAACTGTATTAGGAACAATAGCTTGGCAACTCTTTTTAATAATTGGTCTAAGTCTCTGTACCATTAAGAATGATGGTTCATCTCTCTCGTGTTTATCTGTAAGATTAACTGATATTTCTGAAACATTTTCAGCATTCTTCATACCAGAACCTTTTACTAAACCTGCATAATCAAGAGGTATTCCTTGCCCTTGAAATAGCTCAATATTCATAACCTCTTTCTCTTTCTTTAGAAAATCTATAACACATTGATTAACTTTATTTGTCTCTTCAATAGAGCTACCTGTTGGAGTATCTACATATATGGAAAAAGTATTATCACTCTTTCCAGGGAGCATTTTAGCCAATACTAATTTCGTTGGAAACATTAATAAAGATAGAAAAAAAGCTAAAATAGTCAAAGATATGACCAATGTCTTTTTAAATTTACTATTCAATATTTTATATACAAAATTCTCAAATTTTTTCATTATTTATGCTCCTTTGGAATATTACAATTTTCATCTTCTTCTGTCTCATGACAACAACTATCTGGTTTATGCAGAAGTCTTGAACTTAAATATGGTGTAAATATATAAGCTACGAATAGTGATGCAATCAATGCAACTGGAACATTATATGGTATAGGCTTCATAAATGACCCCATCATTCCTCCAACAAATGCCATTGGAACCATTGTAAGAATAATTGCTAAAGTTGCCACATTTGTAGGAGCTCCAATCTCATCAGTTGCTTCTATTAATAGTTCGTCCATTGTTCTATTATCCACCTCGTGAGAGTGTAAATGTCTATGAATATTCTCAATAACAATAATAGCAGCATCAACCAAAAGACCAAGAGATAAGAGAAGTGCAAAAAGCGTAATCCTATTCATTGTTTGACCTGTCATATAAGCAGTAAATAATGTAATAGCTAAAATTGTAGGGACTGTAAATGTAACTATTAAAGATTCTCTCCAACCCAAAGCAAATATAAGCATAAAAGCAATAATTCCAATTGTAATAATAAGATGGTGCATAAGTTCATTTACAGCTTCATTTGCACGATGTCCATAATTTCTTGTAATTATATAACCAATTCCTGCTTTTGATAACTCTTCTTTATACTCATTTAAAAGATCTGTAACATCTTCTGATACGAAAACTGCATTTGTACCTGCAAGTTTAGCAACTGTTAAAGTAATCTGTTTCTTCTGTTCTGATATTGGAGCTGAAGTGTTGTGTTCTGCTCTAAAGCTAATCTTTGCACCTTTGAAGTTTTGAAAATCTATACCCTCTGTAACTTCTGCTACATCTTTTAAATATATTGGCGACCCCATATATTGTGCAACTATTACATTACCAACATCTTCTGGACTCTCTATGGCATTTTTAACACCAAACATTATAAGTTGATTATTTGAAGTTCTACCTTTTACATCAGGAACATTAACAGCGATAGACTGTACAGATTTCATAATTTGACCCATTGATAAATGATAAGCTGATAATTTACCCATATCTACTTGAACATTGTATTGAGCTTTATGAACACCTTTTAATGTTGTTTTTGCTACATTATCAATAGCATTAATCTTTTGTTGAATTCTCCTAACTTTTTTAAATAGTTCTACATCACTAATGTTAGAACCATCTTTAGGATAAAATGCAATAGTTACAATCGGAATATCTATATCTATATCAAATGGTTTAATAAGAGGTTGCATAACACCTTTTGGCATTAAATCCATATTTTGCATAACTTTATCATAAAGCTTTAAGTTAGAATCTTCTCTATTTTCACCAATATAATACATAACATTAACTACACCATAGTTCTCCATAGACATACCATATACATTCTCTATACCTCTAACCTCTCTAAGTTTTCTTTCAAGAGGATTTACAATAATATTTTCTATCTCTTTTGGACTAGCACCCGGCATAACAACAATAATTGCTCCACCACTAATTGCAATTTGAGGGTCTTCCTCTCGTGGCATAATGCTTAGAGCTAAATAACCCATTAAAAGTAAGAATACACCTAGAACTGATGTTAATGGACTTTGAATAAATCCTTTTGCTAATACACCAGCATAATCTGTTATTTCATATTCCGTTTTTTTATTCATTTTGAATCCATTATAGTTGAATTAATATTTTGGCATACATACCGGGATATATTGAATGACCATTCATATCAAATTTAATTTTAATTTTAAATTTATGAGTCATAGGATTTGAGCTAGGAATAATTGAACTTATTGTACCTGTCGTTTTGTAATTAATAGATGGAATTGTTAAATCAACAACTTGATTAAGAGAGATATTCTTTAAATCTGTCTCACTAATTTGAGCAACAACTTTTAACTTACTCAAGTCTGTTAAAATAAGTGCAGGCATTCCAGGAATTGCCATCTCTCCCTCATTTAATTTCTTTGCAACAATAACACCATCATTTGGAGCTTTTATCTTAAGATAATTATATTGATTCAAAACCTCTTCTTTTTTAGCTAATGCCTGTTCGACCTGCTTTTTTGAGATTTTAACCATATCTTTCATATTTCTAGCACCTAGCTCTAACTGCTCTAACTCATATTTAGAAACCATCTTCTTTTGATATAATCTTTTATATCTAGCAAAGTTTGTAACAACATTATCATATTGACTTCTATTCATCTGTAATGCTAATCTTGCTTGTGAGATTGCTAAATCAACTTGTCTCTCTGCTGATTCTATCTCTTTTGAATCAATCTCATAAAGCAACTGACCCTTTTCAACAATATCGCCCTCACTAACTAACATATTTTTAACAAATCCCATATATCGACTTGTCATCATTTTTTGATTATCAGATACGACACTACCACTAAGCTCTAATTCAGCACCATTAAGAATTGATACTAAAAAAATTAGACCTAGAATTACTACTCTTTTCATTTTTTAATCTCCTGTATTTAAAATACTATTTAACTCAAATACTTTCGCATTTCTCTTGTTTTTAACTGTCTGTAATTTTAAAAGAACTTCTAATTGCTTAGATTGTTTAATTAAGACATCACTAATTGATACAACACCCTCTCTATATCTTTCTCTATAACTCTCATAAACTCTTGATGCAAATTTAAGTTGAGTCTCATAATTTTTAATATCGTCCTCAAGACTTAATGCTTCTGTTTTTAACTGTTTAGTCTTAAGTGCAATACCTTTTTTAGCAAGTTCTACTTGAGATTTTACTTGAAGATTTTTAACCTTAGCTTTCTCTATATTAGCCTTGTCAATTCCACCATTAAATATATTCATACTCACTTGTATGCCAACTGTATAACTATCTTTCTTTGTAAAATCATTAAATGCACTATTATCAGCACTTCCATACTCTCCAAATGCTCCAACCATAGGAAGATAATTTGCTTTCTGAACATCAACAGCCATCGCACTAATTTCAAGTCCTAATCTTGCTTTCTGGATATCTATATTATCTCTATATACATCAGATAGTATAACTACTGGCATAGGAGGCATCTCTTTAACATTTTTAATAGATTGAACCTCTTTATTTAATAAAAATGATAAAAATTGATATGCTAATTTTCTATTTAATTGAGCTTGATTATATAAACTAGTAGCCTCTGCATCTCTGGCTTGAACCTCTAATATATCAACATCTTTAGCATAGCCCTCTTTTTTCATAGACTCTACAATCGTTTGAAGTTTTTTAATATTCTTTTTAATCTTTTTAAGATTATATATATAGTTGTCAACTAATGAAATATCATAATATGCTTTTTTTACTTGATATATTTTAGCATCTAGTAATTTTTGAGTATCTAACTTGCTCATACGATGCATTGAATGCATAATATTACTATATTCTGTTAATTTACCACCTGTATATAGAGGTATCTTAAATGTTAATTTTGTCTCAAAGTGATTTCTAGCATCTGGAAAATTCAAATCTGCTGGTTCAACTGCTAACATTTGAGATTGTGCTGAAGGGTCACTCATCATTTGAGAAAATGTATTAAAATCCCCTCCTGACATCTGCATCAATCCACCAATTCCACCTAAAAAATCACTAAATCCAAAATCACCAAAATTAGCCTCTCTACTTTGTAGTTTAAATCCAAAAGCATTTAAAGCATTATTTGAACGCAAAGCATTAAAAGTTAAATCGAGAGTACCATAATTGATACCATCAGTAGCCTCTGCCTCATACTCTTTCATTTGCTCTTCAAACCTAGATATTTTAAGTTCTAAGTTCTCATTTTTAACAATTTTAAGTGCTTTATCCAAAGATAAATTTTGCAAATTTGCAAATAATGGAATAGATGTTAATAAAACTACACATATAGTCTCTCTTATTTTCATACGATATATACCCCCTTTAAGTATTATAATTTATAATATCAATTAGCTTAAATATAATTATTATAGTAAATAGTCTATTAATTTATGATTAAAATAATATAACTATAAATAATAATAAAAATATGATAAAATAATGAAAAAGGTATAAAGTGATTAGAAATACAAAAATTTATAATAAGAAAGCTATATTGTTTGACCTTGATGGAACATTAATAGATAGTGTTCCTGATTTAACATTAGCTATTAATGATATGCTTCTTATCTTAGGGAGAAAAACCTTTGCACAAGATGTTATTAAATATTGGGTAGGAAATGGGGCTAATGTATTAGTAAAACGAGCATTATCTGGAAATATAGAAATTAATAAATCATTAGATAAGAAGTTAATAGAGGAGGCTTTAGAGATATTTTTAAAATCATATAGTAATCATTTAGCAGAAGCGACTATAACTTATCCCTATGTTATTGAGACTCTCACTGAACTTAAACAACGAAAATACAGACTTGTAATTATTACAAATAAACCTTCAGCCTTTGTATTACCAATACTCAAATCTTTAAATATAGATAACTTATTTGAATTCTATCTTGGTGGAGATACTCTAAAAGAGAAAAAGCCTAATCCTGAACCTCTATATTATGCTTGTAATAAATTAAATATTAATATAAATGATGCTGTTATGGTTGGTGACTCTAAAAATGATATTCTAGCATCAAATAGTGCAAAAATGCAAAGTATCGGTGTAACTTATGGTTATAACTATGGAGAATCTCTATCGGATTATAATCCAACCAATATAATAGATAATTTTGAAGAACTATTATCAATATTTGAGGAAAGAAAAGATGTTTAAAATAGCAATTATAGGAGGTGGAGTAGCTGGAGTAACCACAGCTATACAATTAGGCTCTTTAAATTTAGAAGTAACACTATTTGAAAAAGAGAGTAGTCTTGTAAATGGCCCTCCCTTTTGTCATCTCCATGCTGGAGGAAATTTATATAGAGAAATATCAGATAGTCAATGCGTAAAACTACTGAAACAATCAATTGACTTTGCTAAATTTTATCCATTTGTTATTGACTATCGCCCCACAGTGATTGCATTACCTATTACAGACCCAAGCTCACCAGAAAAACTAATTCCTAGATTAGAATTATTAAAAAGAGAGTATCAAAAACTTATTGATGAAAATCCAAATAATAAAATATTAGGTGATAGCGACAACTATTATAAATTATATAGTAAAGATGAGGTACAAAAATTAAGTCTACTTTCCATTACAGAAAATCCTAAAACTAAAGATGAGTGGATGATACCCGTAGCTAAAAATTTAGATATAGAAAGTATTCAATTTCCACTTATTATAGTAAATGAATATGGATTAAATCTATTTCGATTGGCAGGTGGTGTTAAAATTGCCATAGATAATAACCCTTCTATATCTTTGAATTTAAATACGGAGGTTACAAATATTACATATAATAAAGAGTGGTCTGTTCATTATATTAATAATGGAATAAAAAAAGAGAAGCATTTTGATTATATCATCAATTCAGCTGGTTTTCGTTCAGGTAAAATAGATGATATGATTGGTGTTCCGTGTAAAAGAATGGTAGAATTTAAATCAGCATTTGTTACAAAGCATCAAAAATATTCAAATATAAAATTTCCAGAAATTATATTTCACGGAGAGAGAGGTACGCCCAGAGGTATGGGACAATTTACACCATATCCAAATGGATACTTTCAACTACACGGAATGACAAATGATATTACTTTATATAATGATGGATTAGTATCCAGTACAAAAGTAAGTTGTCAACCTGAACTTAATAAAGATTTTATAGAGAAAATAGAGAATAAATGGAAATATGAAGAGATAGAAGATAGAAGTCAAAAAGCTATTAATCATTTATCAAAATTTATACCAGATTTCAATCAAGCAACAGTAGGTTCAAAACCACTATTTGGAGCTCAACAAATTACAGGAGACGACCCTACACTAAGAGTAGCAGAAGTATCTTTCCCTATTAAATATTATGCACGATGTGAAATAGTAAAAGTATCTTCAGCAATAGATATGGTTAGTAATATTATAAAAGTATTAGCAGATTTAAAGATACTAAAAAACAGACAAAATATAAATTTTAAAATTTTAGAAAATCTAAAAGAGGCAGAAATAAGAGAAGAATCAAAAAGAATATGTAGAGAAAGAGAATACCCTGAAGATTTAGGGGATAGAGTAAGCGACAATTAAATTATTACTAAAATAAATACTTACTTAAATGGTCAGTTAATAAACCGACCATTTGATTATGCTTAAATAAAAAGATAAATTATAAGTTTGCGTAACTTACACTTATACACTCTTGCATAGAAGCTAAATCGTCTATAAGAGATTTTGAAATGTCACCATCAACTACAACAACTGCTAATGCTTGAGATTTATCATCTCTACCTAAACGGAAATCTGCGATATTTAAAGAGTTATTAGCTATGGTCTTACCAACTTCAGCAATTACGCCTCTAGTATCTGTATTTCTAAAGAAAATCATATTTCCTTTTGGTTCAACATCAAGATGGTAATCATCAATTTCAATAATTCTCTGTCTATTTCCATCAAATACAGTTCCAGAGATAGATAGTACACTATTCTGTGTTCTTATTTTAAGAGTAATTTTATTATTAAATCCAGTGTCATTAGCTTTTACTTCGGTAATAACATCTATATTACGCTCTTTTGCAACAAACTCTGCATTTACATAATTTATCTGATTACCAATAGATTCTGTCAATACACCAACAGTAGCAAAAGTTCCCATAGATGAGATATATTCACTAATGTCACCTTTAGTTATGATTTTGATTGAACTAATAGCACTATTCGTAATTTGGGCACTTAGGTGTCCCATTTTTTGAACCAACTCTAAGAATGGTCTAACAAAATCTGGTAATTCATTCTCTTTGATAGGTAAATTCAGAGCATTTGGATATGATATTCCTTTAGCTGAATCAATAGCTTGTTGAGCTGCTTGAAGTGAAATATTTCTTTGCGACTCTTTTGTATTTGCACCTAAATGTGGAGTTAAAGTTACATTATCTAAATCTAAAAATGGATGACTTGTTGCTGGTTCTTTATTGAATACATCAATACCTGCCATTGCAATTTTACCATTTGTTAAACCCTCTAAAAGTGCATCTTCATCATACAGTCCACCTCTAGCACAATTGATTAAAATAACACCATCTTTCATTTTAGCAATCTCATCTTTGCCAATCATACCAATTGTCTCTTTATTTTTCGGAGTATGAATTGTAATAATATCGCAATTTAAAATATCTTCAAAATCTTTAGTATATTTTATATCAAGATTGAGTGCTTTACTAGAATCTACATAAGGGTCATAAGCGAGAACATCCATTTCAAAAGCTTTAGCTCTTATTCCAACTCTTGAACCTATATTTCCAAATCCAATAATACCTATTTTTTTATCTTTAAGCTCTGTACCATACCAATCTTGTCGTCTCCAAACACGGTCTAACTTAAGATTATTATGAGCATAAGGAAATTTTCGTACACAAGATAATAGATGAGTCATTGTTAATTCAACAGCAGCAATAGTATTAGCAGTAGGTACATTCATAACTACAATACCTCTTTTACTACAACCATCAATATCAACATTGTCAACACCAACACCAGCTCTAACAATAGCTTTTATATTATCTGAATTTTCAAGGAATTTTTTATCTACATCGGTTGAACTTCTAGTTATAACTATATTAGCATTTGTGATAATTTCAGAGACAAGTTTATCTTTTGGCTCATCAGCAGCATTTATCAGCTCTATTTGTTCATCATTCTCCAATAAGTCTAAACCTGATTGGTGAATATGGTCACAGACCACAACTGTAATTTTTGACATTAAACAGCCTTTATTTATATTTATAATAAGTGAAGTTAAAACTCCACTTACTTATTTATTATTTTAAAATTATTTATTAAATTTACCCATTAAAGCATCACCTAGAGTCATACTATCATCTTGTTCAAGATTTAATTGTTGCATAGCTTCTCTCTCTTCTTGTCTAGCAAGTCTTTTAACAGAAACTCTAATTCTATCATTATTAGAATCGATGAAGCTAATAACTGCTGTAATCTCTTGACCTTTTTCAATTTCAGCAGGTTTAAGAGGATGTAAATCTTCTGTTCTAATTAATGCATCAACATTTTCTACTAAAGAGATAAATACACCAAAGTCTTTTTGGTCTTTAACTATACCTTCAACAATATCTCCAACTTTATGAGTATCAGTAAATGCTTTAACTGGAGAATCCTCTAACGCTTTTTTACTTAAAGAAATTTTACCAGCATCTCTATCAATTCTGATAATTTTAACCTCTACCTCATCACCTTTTTTCAATACATCTTTAGCATTTTGTGATTTATCCCAAGATATTTCTTGATTATGTAAAAGTCCTTCTACACTATCAATTCTAACAAATGCTCCAAAATCAGTTAAAGATGAAACTGTACCAGTAACAACATCATTAACTTTATACTTATCATTAAATGCGTCCATTGGCTTAGGAAGAAGTGTTTTAAGACTAACTCTTAATCGTCTACCCTCTTTATCAATTTCAATAACTTCTACATTAATCTCTTCGTGAATTGTTAAATAATCTTTTGGATGTTTAACATTTTTATCCCAAGATACTTCAGATACATGTAAAAATGCTTCTAAATCTTCACCAAGGTCAACAAAAACACCATAAGGTTCAATATTACTAATTGTTGCTGTAACTGTATCACCTACACCAATAATACTATCAATGTCAGCCCAAGGATCTGGATTTGCATCTTTTACAGATAAAGACAGATGTCTCTTTTTCTTATCATAGTCTAAAGCGATAACATTTACAATATCACCCTCTTCAAAATATTTAGAAGGGTTTACTGGACCTTTATGAGAGATTTGTGAATAATGAACCAATCCGTCCATTCCACCAACATCAACAAACATACCATAACTTGTAATTTTCTTGATAGTACCTTCAACAACATCTTTATTTTCAAGTAGTGTGTCAACAATCTCTTGAACTCTAGCTTTATCTCTCTCGATTAACTCTTTTCTTGAGATTACAACTGAACTTTTATCTTTGTCAACTTTTACGATAACTGCTTTAATTTTTTTACCAACAGCATCAATTTTTGCACTTAAATAAGATAGTGTTCTTGGCATAAAGAATTCTAAGCCGTCACAATCAACAACATATCCACCTTTATTTTTCTTAGTTACAACACCTTCGATAATATACTCTTGCTCATCATCATATTCAGCGATAAACTCATTAAGAATAGCTCTTTTCTTTGCCATATCATAAGATACCATTGGTCTTTCGCCTCTGTTACCTGTTATAACAACACTTAGAGTATCACCCTCTTTAAAGATAAGCTCACCATCTTCATCTTTTAACTGTTCTAATGGAAGGAATGCTTCATTTTTTCTACCAATATCAATAATTGCTTGTTCTTCATCTTCAACAATCTTAACAATAACACCTTCAACTAAATCACTTTTTGATTCTGATTTTTTAAACGATTCCTCGAGCATCGTTGCAAAATCTTCTCCATCTTCTATTTCGATATCTTCGAACTTCATACTAGCACATCCTTATGTTTAACCTATATTTAGGATAATTATACCTTTTTAGAATTAAAGTTATGCTATTATTGATTAATTAGATTTAATATATTTTTGAAATTTTTATAGAAGAATAGTTTAATTGAGTTAAAATCCCCACGAGAGTGAGGATAATATATATTATTTAAAGTTGGTTAACTACAACCACAACCACCTGTACTACAACATTCGTCAGCACTACCACCAACCATACCAGAAGCTTTTTCATCTTCAGTTGCATCTCTAACTTCAACAACAGTTACATTAAACATTAAATCTTTACCTGCTAAAGGATGATTAAAATCAATAGTAACTTCTTTATCATCAAATGATTTTACAACAACTTGAACAGTTTCACCTTGCTCACCTTGACCATAAAGAACTAAACCTTCAGCTAATTCAACACCATCAAATTGGTCAATTGGAAGAGTTTGAAGAGCTTCTGGATTTAATTCACCATAAGCATCTGAAGCTTTAACTAGAATATCACCACTCTCACCCTTTTCCATACCAACTAAAGCATTTTCAAGACCAATAATAACTTGATTAACACCTGTGATAAATTCTAAAGGATTAGAGCCTTTATTACTATCAACAACTTCTGTTGTACCTGCTTCTTTTACTTCATACTCTATTGCAACTACACAATTATCTTTTGCTATTACCATTTAAAAATCTCCGTTAATTTAATTTTTTGCTATTGTAACTAAGCAAACTTTAGTAATCCTTATTCAAAACTCTTTTTATCTTTTAAAAGTTTTAAGGGTATGGTCTGCTCGTCTTCGTCTTTTTACAACTTTACGATAAATTCTTTTTAAATCTCTTTTTGCAAATTTCATATAACTCTCTCTTGTAGTTAATATAGGCATTCCCACCCACGCCCAGTTAAATAAAGTTGGAATTACTCTTTTATGAACATGTATACACCCATGAGACATTCCTGTCATACTTCCTTGATGAATTGCGTGACCTTTATTTGTAAAGAAGAGACTATAATCCATATTATTTATACCATCTTCATCTGGATATGCACTTGACATATGATATCTCTCTTTTCTCAAAATTTTCCAGACTCCTGATGGTGTAAATTTATCTATACCTGATGTAATTCCTGAACTAAGCCAAACTGTTTTATCTCTATCTACGGCATAAAATCTTCCATCACTATTTTTTTCTCTAAGAGATACTAGTATAAAATCTTTACCTGTCATATCAATACTGCTTCGCTCACCATCTTTATTTATATAAATAAATTTAGTTTTAGAAATAGGTATAAGTCTGCTATGTTCTGCAAACAATATTACATTAAAAACTATAACCAAAAATAAAAGATACTTCAATACACTCCCCTTATCACATAATTTTTTAAAGTTGTAAAAGATTCTCTTTTGCAACAATAGCACTAGATTTATTTGGATAAGTTTCTATTATCATCTCATAAAATATCTTAGCTTGTTTTTTATCATTAATTTTTTCTAATGAAATAGCTGTATGCAATAATAGCTTATCGTTATAACTAGCATTATCATAAATACCTACACTTTTTTTGAAATAAAAGATAGCATCATTATATTTCTTTGTATAAAAACTAATTTCACCAAGATAATAATTACTAGATGCTCTCTTATAATTTCTTTTGTCTGTTATCTCAAACTTCTTTTTAGCATCATCATATTTATGTTTTATAAAAAGTTGAACACCCTGTGTATATAACTTTGATGATTTAATAATAATTTTCTTTGGAGGTTTTTTAGTAGATACGGATATATTTTTCTCTGAAATTTCTTCTGATTTATCTTTATTACTAAGAAGATTAATTTTTGTCTCTAAATCATTTAATTTTAGATTAATATCGCTATTTTTGATAGAGTTTTTAGAACTTTTTAACTCTGCTATCTCCATATTTAAACCCTCTATTAATGTTGTTAATCCATCAACTCTCTCATTAAGGGTATTCACTCTCTGTTGCAATATAATAAATTCATTTTGGCTAACAAAAGAGTTTTCATTAGCAAAAGAGAAAATAGATATAGATAATATAAGTGTTATAAATGTCTTCAAAATATTATCTTATTAAGTGTAAATCAACTCGTCGATTTCGAGCATAGCAACTATCACTTGCTTCATGACACTGTGGATTACTCTCTCCATAACTAACAACAATAATTTTATCTGCTGATATACCTTGTGCAATTAATGAATCTTTAACTACTTTTGTTCTCTTTAATCCAAGTGCATAGTTGTACTCATCTGTACCAAATTCATCACAATTTCCCTCTAACTTAACCTTTCTATCACCTAAAGTTCCATTTAAAACATTTTTATTATAACCGATAGTATTTTGCATTTTAGAGGTAATTACATATCCACCGAACTCAAAATATATACTTTTTAGACCATCGGAACTGCTATTAAAAGCATCTGTGCTTGCGTTTAATGCTTGCGATGAGCTATCATACTTGTTCTCATCAATTGTTACAGTATCACTTGCTACATCATTAGGGTTTACAACCCCATCATTTATATTACTATTATTATCTGATGAAGATTTACCATCAAATTCATGATTTAAATTTGGGTCAAGATTTGGATTAGGAGTTTTTTTTGCACATCCACTTAAAATTAATAATAAAAATAGACTTGACAGCAAAATAGCTTTTTTACTCATTATATATCCTAGTATAAGAAAATTATTTTTTATTATACCTTGTAGGCACTTTAATTAACAAGACGATATAAAATATAAGAGAGAAGATTATTGAAGTTGGTATTGAGAATACCCAAAAAGGGTACTCTATTATTTAACAAGAGTAAGTTGAATGGAACTCAAATCCTGTAGGTCTAGCTTCGTCTGGATGTACATGAGATTCAAACATATATTGTCTATATGTTGTAATAAACTCATCACTCATAACTGGTCTAAGGAATTCAAAATCTTCTCTAAGACCCTCAAGTGCTTCTCTTAGTGTACGAGGCATTTGTGGAATATTTTGCTCTTTAATCTCATCAAGAGTAAGTTCAAATAGGTCAATATCCATTGGACCTACTGGTACTGCTTTACTTTTAATACCATCAATACCAGCCAACATTAATACTGCAAAACATAGGTAAGGACAAGCTGTTGAATCTGGGAATCTAGTCTCAATTCTTGTAGCCATCTCACCAGCACCATAAGGAATACGACAAGCTGCTGAACGGTTTTGACTAGAATAAGTTAAGATAGATGGAGCTTCAAATCCTGGAACAAGTCTTTTATAAGAGTTTGTACTTGGATTTGTAAATGCAGATACTGCTCCAGAGTGATTAAATACACCACCAAGATAATTTAATGCAGTCTCAGAAAGGTTTGCATATTCACCCTCTTTATAGAATAAATTTTTTCCATCTCTCCAAATTGATTGATGAACATGCATACCGTTACCATTATCTCCATATAGAGGTTTTGGCATAAATGTAGCTGTTTTACCATTAAGATGTGCAACCATTTTAACAACATATTTATACTTTTGTACATTATCTGCTGCTTCAATCATATTACCAAATTTGATACCAATCTCACCTTGTGCTTGAGCAACTTCATGGTGACCTAACATTACAGTAAGTCCTACTTCTTCCATAATTTGCATCATTTCTGCTCTAAGGTCTACCATTGAATCTGTAGGCATAGTTGGGAAATAACCACCTTTAGTTCCTGGTCTATGTCCCATATTTCCAATATCACCATAACCTGTAGAAGCATTCCATTCACCCTCTTCAGAGTCTACTCTATAACCTGTTTCGTTGATACCTGACCAAATTTGAACATTATCAAAGATAAAGAATTCATTCTCTGGACCAAAAAATGCTTCATCACCGATACCTTCAGACTCCATATACTTTAAAGTCTTTTTTGCAATTGACCGTGGACATCTTTCATATAATTCATTTTTATAAATATCATAAACATCACAAATTACAATTACTGTACTATCAGCTGTAAATGGATCTAAAAATGCTGTATCAATATCAGGCTTAAGAAGCATATCTGATTTATTAATTGGTTGCCAATTTTCAATAGAAGAACCATCAAAAGGAAGACCAGCCTCTAACATAGAAGCCTCAACAGCACTCATTCTATAACTAATATGATGCCATGCACCTTTAATATCTGTAAATCTAAAATCTACAAACTCAACTTCATTCTCATTACAATATGTATAAAACTCTTCAACACTGTTTACAAACTTACCCATAAATTCTCCTAGTAAAATTTTTAATAAATAATAGTATAACCACTTTAATAATAATTTACTCTTGTAAAATGATTAAAATATAATCTTTTCATCATTTATTTATCCAAAAGTAACAACTATTAGGCGAAAAGAGTACCTTCTTCTACCGTTTCTATTTTTTGCTCCATCTTTTTTAATATATCTTTAGAACAATTAGTGCAAATATATCTATAATTCTGCATATCATAATATATTTTATCATCTATATTTATATTACTATAACACTCTGCACAGACTTCTGTAACTTGTTGTAAAATCTTAACCGTTGCTACCTGCTCTAAAAAATATTGTCCACTCATCTAAATTTTCTCCTTTTCTATTTTCTCAATCATATCTCTAGCCTCATCTAACTCTTTATCTAATTTTAAAGCTTCTAAATATAATTCTCTTGCTTCATTAAACTCTTCTCTATCATATCTTGTATTTGCATAATTAAAATAGTGAGGTGCATACTCTGCATCTAACTCAATTGATTTTTTATGATACTCAATTGCTTTATCATCTTCGCCTAATTTATGAAGAACATTAGCAAGTGACGCATAAGCCATATCGTCTGAAGGATTTTTATCTATTACCTTTTGATAATACTCTCTAGCTCCATTAAAATCATTCATACTGTTTAAAACATAAGCATACCGACTAAAGACATCTATATTATCTTTATCTATAATTAATGCACTCTCTAAAGCTTTTTTTGCGTCTATCATATCCGATTTTTCTACAGCATTATCTGCCATAGCAATTAACTCTTCCAATCTTGTTGGCTCAATTTTAGGTTTAGAAAATGTTTTATCAAATCTATTAATTCCACCTATTTGAGCATCATCAGTTGTTGCTTCATAATCAATACCTCGTTTAGGATAATCTTCATTAAATAATTTTTTAAAAAAAGTATAAAAAATAATAGCTGATATAGTTAATAAAATAAGTTGAAAAAATGTCATAAGTAGTAACTCCAAAAAATATAATCGTATGATAGGTGAATATTACTAATAGAATAATAAAAATTTAAAAAGATTTTTAGTTTTTATATAACTTCTGATACTATTTGGTCTAATTATAAAATAAATATAAGGATTTATTATGTCATATAAAATTAAATTAGATAAAAAAGCTTTGGAAGAGAAATTAAACCCATTAGAGTACAATGTATGTTTAAATCAAGGAACAGAACCACCATTTCAAAATATATATTGGGACGAAAAATCAGATGGAATATATAATTGTAAATGTTGCAATACTCCTCTTTTTAGTTCAAGTGCAAAATTTGATTCAGGTACAGGTTGGCCAAGCTATTTTCAATCCATAGATAAAAATTCAATAGAACTAATAGTAGATAAATCTCACGGAATGACAAGAACAGAAGCTAGATGTTCATCATGTGGGTCACATCTAGGTCATCTATTTCCTGATGGACCTGCTCCAACAGGAGAGAGATATTGTATAAACTCTGCTTCATTAAATCTAGTAAAAGATTAAATAGAGTCTTCTGTTAAATAAACTTCAAATCCTCTAAATGAACCTGCCAAGAGAGCTTTTCCACCACTCTCTTCTAACTCATACTGAACCATTACAGAGTTAACTTCCCAATCTTCAGGAGATAAACCGAAGTTTTTATTTTCAGCTCCTGCTGGAGGATTTTTTTGTAACTCATTTAAGACAGCTAATAGATTTTGATATGAAATATTTACTCTATATAAATTATCCCATTTACCATCATCTGTTGTCTTTTTAGTTACATCACTACTTATCTCTTGTGCCTTTTGTGATTGAGGAGACTTAGTTGACCACCAAGAGCCATCATCAATTAAAGTTGCAACATGAGCTATATTTGTAGTTGGGTCAAACTTTATACCTGCTTTCTCCTCTATCCATGCATCACCAATTAAATATATTGCAATAACAAAATTTAATTTTACGCCTGTTTTTTTGTTAGTTAAAAAGAGTCCATAGGATACACTCCCACCTGTATTTGTAGAATAATTTGCATAGATTGGAGCATCAAAATATGCTTGAAGTGCTAAATTCCCTTTTTTATCTGAACTCCAAGGAGATGTTAGAGAAGATGATAATAGTTGATATACGAAAGTTGTTTGAGGTCCACCATAAGTTATAGATTGGTCAGGAGCATCATATAGATTAATAGTTGAGCCAACTGCTAATTGACTATCAATACACTCTGATTCAACTATACTACCACTACTATCAAAACTTGATGCTGTTGTTCCTATTCCAATATTTGATGAGCCATATCTAACATCTAATCCTGTAAATTCTGCATTATTTGGATAAAAATCATAACTATCCCCATCTATATATTTTGTGACAGGATTTAAATATCTAATATCTAAAAATGGCTGAAGATTACCATTTTTAGGGTCTGAAATTAAATTTTGAACATCAGATAAATATTTACTATAAGCATCTGTTGGAGTGGAATAAAATAGGTGCTTTACCTCTTTATTACTACTACATTTAGAAGATATAAGAGTTACCATTTTTGCATTTTCATCTTGAAAAACAGGAGTAAATGGTCTCTCTCCTCTATCATCTGTATTTGTATATTCATGATATTTATCTTTTAAATCACTAATACTATCTTTTATATCATCTATTAAACCATTAATCTTATTTTTCAAAGAGTTACTACTTGCAATATTTTTATCTAAAATATCAAAATCAACTTTAGCTTTTTTGGTAAATTCATCTTTTGATATGTTCTTATTATCTTCTAAAAATTGAGTTGCAAAATTAGATTTAGTTGTTAAAACCTTAGCATCATCTCCTACTGCTCCATTTATAACAGCTAATATAAAAGTATCTTTTGAAATTTTAGAACTATCTAGCTCTTTAGTCCAATAATCCAAACCTTTTTCATCAGAATTTCTATCAAACAGATTTGAATAAACGGTATTAATAAACTCTGAAGTTGATAAATCTTTTGGATATTTTGATTGTGTTTCTGATTGGTCAAAAAAACTTTTAGCTATATTTTCTATCTCAAGCCCACTATCATTGCTCCAATAATTTAACCCATCTATATCTGGAATACGGTCAAATGTAGCAATATATAATTTAATTAATCCATCTTTAGATACAAGATTTTTATTAATATCATTAGCTGTTATAGTAGAAAATGTTAAAAAAGTAGCCATTAATATAACCATCTTAAATTTATTAGTTTTCATATAAACTCCTTTAAATTATAAATATTATTATTATATCATAATTTAATTACTATCGAATTCTCTTGATATTAGTTTTTGTAATTTTGAATATATCTGAAGCTTTACTATTTTTATTTTGCTTATTAAAAGAGATTATAATGTCTGCATTATCTTCTGCAAATACCTTATTATATTCTCCTCCACTTATATTTGCTGAACTTGTATAAGATGAATCTAGCTTCTCTATTAAATTTTTATGTTTTTTATTTTTAATTAATCTATATGAAGCTCCATTTGGGAAAATAAATGTAGATTTATTTGATTTTCTTACTATATTTTTATATTTTTGAGGAACTCTTGTTAATGACTTTAACTTTTTAAGAGAAGTGATAGCAGTTATATACTCTTTATCTGATGGGCGTTTTTTTACTCTATCTAAAGAGCTACTAGATTTTGAAATAAATCCAATAGTTGTATCTGTTGGAGTAAGAAAAACCTTTCTACTCCACTTATCTCGCAACATAGACTATTTTAAATAATCTTGTAGTGCTTTAGGAATTAACTCTCCACCACAATTTTTTAACTCTTTAATTGCTAAAGCTGTTGCTTTTGCTCCTGCTATTGTTGTAAAATATGCAACACTATGACTAAGAACCGATTGTCTAATAGATTTTGCATCATCTTTACTTGCTTTATTATCACTTGTATTAATTGCTAAAACTATCTCTTCATTTTTAATCATATCATCAATATTAGGACGACCTTCTGATATTTTAAATACTTTATTAGATTTAATTCCTGCCTCTTCTAATGCTTTATGAGTTCCAGAGGTTGCTACAATTTCAAATCCTAAATCGCTAAATGATTTACCAATTTCACCTGCAAACTGTTTATCACTCTCTGTTAAAGATATAAAAATTTTCCCCTCTAAAGGAATATTATTTTTACTTGCAAATTGACTTTTAGCAAAGCTCATACCAAAGTTATCACTAATCCCCATAACTTCACCTGTACTTTTCATCTCTGGTCCTAAAATTAAATCAGACCCTGGTAATTTATTAAATGGAAATACTGCCTCTTTAACAGCTACATGTCCTTTTAGATTAGGTTCTAAAATATCTTTATCAAAATTAACAACATTAAATGTATCATAATATCTCAATGACTCTCTAAGGTCACCTTGAATCATTACTCTTGTAGCTACTTTTGCCAATGGTACACCTGTTGCTTTTGATACAAATGGTACAGTTCTACTTGCACGAGGATTTACTTCAATTAGATATATACTTCCATTATGAATTGCATATTGAATATTTAAAAGTCCAATTACACCAATATTTAAAGCTATTTTTGCAGTTTGCTCTTTTATATCTTCTTGAAGTTCCTGTGAAATTGATATTGGAGGAAGTGAACAAGCACTATCTCCTGAATGTATTCCTGCCTCTTCGATATGTTGCATAATTGAACCAATATATACATCTTTACCATCACAAATTGCATCAACATCAAGCTCAATAGCATTATCTAAAAATTTATCAATTAATACGGGTGCATCATTACTTACACTAACTGCTTCGTCCATATATAATTTTAACTCTGTATCATTAAATACAGTCTTCATTCCTCTTCCACCCAATACAAATGATGGACGAACAAGAACAGGATAACCTATACGATTAGCTATTGGAATTGCTTCATCTTTAGCAAAAGCTATTCCATTATCTGGTTGCTTTAATCCTAAATCTTCTATAAAATCTGAAAAGAGTTCTCTATCTTCTGCTAAATCAATTACTTTTGCAGTAGTTCCTGATATATTAGCCCCAATTTTTGTAAGCCCTTTTGCAAGTTTAAGAGGTGTTTGCCCTCCAAAATGTACTATGATTCCATCTGGATTTTCTAATTCTATTACACTTCGTACTCTCTCAAAATCAATTGGTTCAAAGTATAAAATATCACTTGTATCATAATCTGTACTTACTGTTTCAGGATTACAGTTATACATAATAGATTCCATACCCATATCAGCAATAGCATAAGAGGCATGAACACAACAGTAATCAAATTCAATACCTTGACCAATTCTATTAGGTCCTCCACCAATAACTAAAACTCTTTTTTTATCTCTTTTAGCTCGTATTGGTTGTGGAACTTTTGTAATATTAGTTGTAGAGTATAGATAAGGAGTAAGAGCTTTAAACTCTGCTCCACAAGTATCTACTTCATTATACTCTAATGATATACCCATATCTTTTCTAGCACTGTATATATCACTAGCACTTATATCTAGCTTATCATTTTTGCTAATGCTACTAGCAATAATTACATCACTAAAACCCTCTGATTTATATAGTCTCATTCTCTTCTCATCTTTAAGAAGTTTCAAGTCCATATTTTTTTGAGATACTACTAACTCTTGAAGTTGATATAAAAACCATTTATCAATCTTACACAGTTCATAAACCTCATCTATATCCATATCTCTCATAAATGCCTCATAAACGAAAAGCATTCTATCACTGTGAGGTCGTCTAATTTCACTTTGAAGCTTCTCATCATCACAATCAATAGGCTCAAACCCATCAAGCCCAGTCTCAAGCGAACATAATGCCTTTTGAAAAGACTCTTTAAATGTTCTCCCCATAGACATAACTTCACCTACACTCTTCATAGCAGTCGTAAGAGTAGAGTCTGCCATTGGAAACTTTTCAAATGTAAATCGTGGAATCTTAGTAACAATATAATCAATTACAGGCTCAAACGATGCAGGAGTTCCTGTAATATCATTTGTAATCTCATCAAGTGTATATCCAACTGCTAATAGAGTTGCTACTTTAGCAATAGGATAACCAGTTGCTTTTGATGCTAATGCCGAACTTCTACTAACTCTAGGGTTCATCTCAATAACTATCATTCTTCCAGTATTTGGACAAATTGAGAATTGAACATTACTTCCACCAGTATCTACTCCAACCTCTCTCAAAATTGCAAAAGAGGCATCTCTCATTTTTTGATACTCTTTATCTGTAAGTGTTAGAGCAGGAGCAACTGTGATACTATCTCCCGTATGTACACCCATTGGGTCAAAGTTTTCAATAGAACATACAATAATACAGTTATCAGCCTTATCTCTAATAACCTCCATCTCATACTCTTTCCAACCCAGCATAGATTCCATAATCTCTATCTCATTTACAGGAGAAGCCGATATACCCTCATGAGCTAATTTCTTAAACTCTTCCATATTATAAGCAACACCACTACCACCACCTGCTAAAGTAAATGATGCCCTACTAATTACAGGAAAACCAATCTCTTTAGCCACTTCAATAGCTTCATCCACACTATAAGCATTGGCACTCTTTGGTAAATCCATACCAATTTTAATCATAGCTTCATTAAAAGCAGAACGGTCTTCGCCTTTATGAATAGCTTCTGGAGTTGCACCCAAAAACTCTATCCCATCAAGCATACCTTTCTCATTCATACTCATAGCTACATTAAGAGCAGTCTGTCCACCCATTGTTGGTAAAATAGCATCAACTTTTTCTATTTTAATAATCTTAGCTATTACATCTTCATTGATTGGTTCAATATAAGTTCTATCTGCAAATTCTGGGTCTGTCATAATAGTTGCAGGATTAGAATTAATCAAAACTACCTTATATCCAAGCTCTTTAAGAGTCTTAGCTGCTTGTGTACCAGAGTAATCAAATTCACATGCTTGACCTATAACTATAGGACCTGAACCTATTAATAAAATTGTTTTTATATCTTCTCGTTTTGGCATAAATTTTAACCCTTTATTTTTATTTTATTTAGAAAACACTTAAATCGTTAGCGTTTGTTCTAGGCTGTACTCTTTTAATCTTCTTAATATATTTTTTCTTTTTCTTCTTTTTCTTCTGTTTATATTTTTTCTTTGGTTTATATTTCTTAGGTACAATTAAATGTTTTTCCAAAGGAACTTCAAGCTGTTTAGGACTTACCTCTTCTTCCGTAGTTTGAATAATCTCTTTAGCCTCATCTATTAAAAGTGTTGGAATACTTGAAATTTGAGTTTTATTAACATCTGGAAAAGATTCACTATTATTTAATTGCTTAATATTATCAGAAGATAGATGAATATCTTTACCTTTACAATTAGATACAAGAGTAACTGAAGGGTCTGTGATTAAATATAAATAATCAGGATGTAAAATATCTGCATAACTTTTAATATAAGCGATTTTATAGTTACCCTCTGTTTTAACTTCATCAATTACCCCAACAGGTATATTAGCAAAAAATATATTATCTATTCCACTAGTAACTACCTTATCACCCTTTTTAATATCAGACCATCTAGGAATAAATTTAACTTCCATCTTCTGTGTATTAAGACCATAAGCTATACCTGGGATTCTATCTTTACCTAAAAATACTGAAAATATACACTTTTTATTAGATGTCAAAGCACCATATAAATTACCATTTTCAATATGAGCAATACCTGCGACAACATCATTCTGAATTAAACCAAATAGAACGCCCTCTTCACTATCTAAACCATCTGGCTTAGTTAATATAATTGTACTAAAACTATTTAATGAAAAATAAGATATAGTTTGAACTATCTCTACACTATCACGAGGTATTCTTTGCAGAGATGGAAGTTTATCAAAAAGGTCTTTTACTTGTTGTATATAATGCTTCTGCTCAAGAAGATATTTTCTTAAAACTTTATTCTCTCTATTAAGTTTTTCGATATACTCTTCTTGATACAGATAACTTCTACCTTTATCTTCAAACTCTTTAGACATATTTATATATGTCTGCTTAATAGGATTAACTATTGCCAAAAGAGTATTAATCAAACCATCATTTTTACGAGTGATTACAATCAAAATAAAAAGTATAACTGATATAGCAATAAGCCATCGACCTTTCATTTACACTACTCGTCGTATGCTGTCTGTTGTAATAAGTCAATTTCATCTAAAGCTTTACCTGTACCTTTTGCAACAGCCAAAAGAGGCTCTTCTGCAACATATACAGGAAGTTTAACTAAATCTGATAGATATTTATCTATCCCTTTTATTAAAGCACCACCACCTGTTAATATAATACCATTTTCAACAATATCACCTGCTAAATCTGGTGGAGTCTGCTCTAAAACACTTTTAAGTGCCTCTCCAATCTCTTTTAGTGGCTCTTTCATTGCTTCTCTCATATCTTCGCTAGTAATCTCAACTGAATTTAAAGTTCCCTCAACTTGGTCTCTACCTCTAACAGTGGCTACTAACTCTTCATCTAATTTAATTGCTGTACCAATATTTATTTTTAAATCTTCAGAGACTCTATCTCCAACAAGAAGATTAAATCTCTTTTTAATATAATCTGTAATTGTATTATCAAATCTATCTCCAGCTACTCTAATTGATTTACTAAGAACCAATCCACCTAAAGATATAACACCTATCTCTGTTGTACCACCACCAATATCAACAACTAAATTTCCATTTGGTTCTCTAATAGGCAGTCCTGCACCAATAGCAGCAGCCATTGGCTCTTCTATTAGATAAACATATCTAGCTCCTGCATTCATAGCAGACTCTTTTACTGCTTTTCTCTCTACTTGAGTTAATCCATAAGGAACACATATAATAATTCTAGGGCTAAAAAAACTTTTTCTATTATGAGCTTTTTCAATAAAATATCTAATCATCATCTCTGTAACATTGAAATCTGCAATAACTCCATCTTTCATTGGACGAATTGCCTTAATATTACCAGGTGTTTTACCAACCATATCTTTTGCATCTTGTCCAACAGCTAGTATATGCTCTTGTCCATGCTTGTCATATTGAATTGCAACAACAGATGGTTCATTAATACTTATTCCCTCTCCTTTAATCAATACTAGGGTATTTGCCGTTCCCAAGTCTATTGCTAAATCATTAGAGAATGCTCCTATTAAATTTTTAAACATTATTATCCTTTTAAGCAGTTTTTTTATTTTTTATATATATTGGTTTCGCTAAATTTTTTATTACATCTGCTGTAATGATAACTTCATATCCATTAAGTTCTGGTAATTCATACATAATATCTAAAAGTATATCTTCCATAATAGACCTAAGTCCTCTTGCACCAGTTTTTCTATCTATTGCTTTTTGTGCTATTAAATCTAAGGCTTCATCTTCAAAAGTTAAAACAACTTCATCTATTTCAAATAATTTTTGATACTGTTTTACAATAGAGTTTTTAGGTTCTACCAAAATTTTAACCATATCTTCAACGCTTATCTCATTAAGTGTAGCGTGAACATGTAATCTTCCAATAAGCTCTGGAATCAGTCCAAAAGATACAAGGTCGCCAGACTCTACTAAGTGAAGCATATTCTCTTCCTCTTTTTTACTTCTCTTATCTTGTCCAAAGCCCATCATATTCTCGCCTAGTCTTCTTTTTATAATATCACTAAGACCATCAAATGCTCCACCACAAATAAATAATATATTAGCCGTATCAATCTGAATAAAATCTTGATTTGGATGTTTTCTTCCCCCTTTTGGTGGAATATTTACAACTGAACCCTCTATTATTTTTAGCAATGCTTGTTGAACACCTTCACCAGATACATCTCTTGTAATAGAACGATTTTCACCCATTCTAGCAACTTTATCAACCTCATCAATAAATACAATTCCTTGCTCTGCTCTTGCTACATCACCATCTGCTGATTGAAGAAGTTTTGTAAGAATATTCTCTACATCTTCACCAACATATCCAGCTTCAGTTAAATTAGTAGCATCTGTAATTGCAATTGGAACATCTAAAAATCTAGCAATTGTTTGAGCTAAAAGAGTTTTACCACTACCTGTTGGGCCAATTAACAATATATTTGACTTATCAATTTTTGTATTATCTTCGTCTGAAATATCTTTAAATATTCTTTTATAATGGTTATATACAGCTACACTAAGAGTTTTTTTCGCCTGACTCTGACCAATAACATAATCATCTAAGATACTCTTTATCTCTTTCGGAAATAGAAGGGTTTGATTATACTCTATTGGAGTCTCTGCTACATCTTCATCACCAAATAATATTTTATATGCTGATACTACACAGTTAGAACAGATATAAGCCTCTGCACCTGCTATGATAGGATTATCATCACTCTCTGTTTCTGTGCAAAAATCACATACTTTTTTAGACATTATTTTTCCTTTTATAGGGGATACCCCGTTTAGAATTTTGAATAAATTTACTTATATTTATAACTTCAAAATTGTTATTATTTTTTATTAAGCTATCAGCTATATCTTTAATAGGATTTCCATTTTCAAAAAGTTCCCTATATGCTTTTTTAAGTATATCAATACTATCTCTTGAAATATTTCTTCTCAATCCTACTAAATTAAGACCTCGAAGAGAGGCTCTATTACCTTCTGCCATACAATATGGTGGTAAATCTTGAGTTAAAGCACTTGCTCCTGCCAACATTGAATAGTCTCCGAGTTTTACAAATTGATGAATAGCACTCATTGCACCAATTACTACAAAATCACCAATTTCAATATGTCCACCTAAATTTGTAGCATTTGCGATAATACATCTATTTCCAATTTGTATATCATGCCCAATATGAACATATCCCATTAAAAGATTATTATTCCCTATTCTAGTAACAGAACCACCAGCAACTGTTCCTGTATTAATAAATGCAAACTCTCTTATAGTATTATTGTCTCCTATAATTAGTTTTACATCTCCACCATCAAATTTAAGGTCTTGAGGAATTGAGCCAATAACACAATGTGAAAATATTCTATTGTTTTTTCCAATAGTTGTATTTCCCTCAATTAAAGTATGAGACAATATCGTTGTATTGTCACCTATAATAACTTTAGAACTAATATAACTAAAAGCCCCTATTGAGATATTATCGCCTAGAGTAGCACCATCTTCTATAATAGCAGTTGGGTGAATATTTTGTCTCATTTTAATTTTAGATTTATTATTATTTATCAACTATCATAGCTTTAAGCTCTGCTTGTGCAACAACTTTTCCATCAACTAGTGCCTTAGCATCAAACTGCCAAACAGCACCTCTATGTTTAGATACAGATATATTATACATTAATTTATCACCAGGTGTTACAGGGGCTCTAAATTTTGCTTTGTCTATACTCATAAAATAGACAACTTTATTCTCTGCATCCTCTTGCTCTTCAACACTTAAACTCTTAAATGCTAGAACTCCACCAACTTGTGCCATACCTTCAATAATCATAACACCTGGATAAATTGGGTGGTCTGGGAAGTGTCCCTGAAATACAGGTTCAGAGATAGATACATTTTTATAACCAATAATTGATTTACCCTCTTCTAGTTCAGTAATTCTATCAACAAGAAGGAACGGATAACGATGAGGTAGGATTTTTTGTATGTCAACAACATTATATAACAAGGTAGACCTTTATAAGAAAATTTTGATATATTATCCAAATAATAGTTAAAAATGAATTATTATAGAAATTTATAAAATCATATTCAATAGGTTTTATACTCATTTAGTTACAGATATTTTTAAAAAGAATAAAGTAATTATAAAAATGATAATCATAGCCAGATAAATTAGTTAAAAACGATACAATTCTTAAATTAAAATATAATATAAAAAGGAATTAAATATGGTTGGTAGAAAAGTAGGAATTGTTGGAGCTGGATTTGTTGGGGCAACCACTGCATATAGCTTAACAGTGCATGGAACTTGTCATGAAGTAATTTTGTATGATATTGCAACAGATGTGGCATTAGGAAAAGCTATTGATATAGGACAATCTACTAGCTACTCTCCACAAGGAACAATAGTAACTCCTGCAAAAGATGCAAGTGATTTAAAAAATTGTGACATTATTGTTATAACTGCTGGTGTTCCACGAAAAGATGGAATGACTAGAGAAGATTTATTAATGATTAATGCAAATATAATGAAAGATGTAGTTGGAAATATTAAAAAATACTCTCCAAATGCTGTAATATTATGTGTAGCAAATCCATTAGATATTATGACCTATGTAATACATAAAATGACTGGTTGGGAAAGAAATAGAATTATTGGAATGGCAGGAGCTTTAGATGGTGCAAGAATGGCATATCAAATACATAAAAAAGTAGGATATGGTTCAGGACAAATTAAAGCAATTGTAATTGGAGACCACGGACAAAATATGATACCTCTACCAGAAATATCAACAGTTGGAGGAATACCATTAGGTCAATTATTAAACCAAGAAGAGATGAATGAAATTAGTAAAAAGACAAAAGAGGGTGGTGCTGAAATAGTAAAACGACTAGGAACTTCTGCATACTATGCACCTGGTAGAGCAGTGGCTGTAATGGTTGAAGCTATACTTGATGATAGTAGAATAGTTATGCCATCATCTGTAATATTAGATGGAGAGTATGGTCAAAAAGATGTAGCAGTAGGTGTACCCGTAGTATTAGGTGCAAAAGGGGTTCAAAATATTATAGAACTAGAGTTTAATAAAGAGACTCAAGAGAAATTTGATAAATCAGTAATATCAATTAAAGAGGGTATTAATATACTGAAAAATAATAACTTTTTTGAGTAGTTCTAAATATAAGAGAACATATTATATAATAGATAGTTAAGATTAAAGTATGATACTTATCCATTATTTAATTACAAGGAGTATGAGATGAATAAAGTAAAAGGGCAATTTGAATTATTAGGATTACAAGCAAAAGCTGTAAAATTAGAAGAATTAGAATTTGTAACAACATTTACAAATCTTGGATTACCAAAAGAAGTTATAACTAGACTTCAAGGATTATTTAATGAAGTTAAAGAAATAGCAGGACAAACAATAAATATTGGTAAAATCATTATTATGAAATTAATAGAATTTGTAAAAGAAAATCCAAATATGGCTATTGGTCTAGCAATCGGTCTTGGATTATCAATATTATCAGGAATGTTAATAAGTTCAATTCCAATTATTGGTCAAGGATTAAATGCGATAATTACTCCAATTGTAGCATTAATTGTAATTCCAGTAGGTGTATTGAGAGGTCACAGACTAGATAAAGCTTTAAATAATAAAGAATATGTTGGGAATAGTTTATTTGAAGATATGATTACAATAATTAAAAAGTTTTGGGCATTGCTTGTTGATATATTTTCATCAGTTAAAGATTTATTAAATGAAAAAACTTATATATGATAGTTAAATGTACTAATTGTAATCAAAAAAATAACCTGCAAATTACAGATGAAAATAAAAAATATAAATGTGGAAAATGTAAAATTTATTTAACAGATAAAAGAATTGAGTATGCTAAAGCATTACAAAAAATTGAAAAGAACCCTAAAGATAGAATTGGTATTTTAGGGGAAGTTGGAATTGTCGGAATTGGTGTTGTTGGAGGTGTAGCAGGTGCAGGTACTGCTGCGGCAGCAGCTGGAGCAACTACAATTTTAGGTTCAGCTGGATTAGGAAGTTTGCTTGGAGGTGTATTTGTTGCTGCAACACCTATTGGTTGGGTTTTAGGAACTGCGGCACTTGGTGGTGCAACAGCTTTTGGAATATCACGATTATTTAGAAGTGGTAATATAAGTGATGAAAGAATTAAACAAAATATTAATGAATTAAAGAAAGAAATTACTAACTTAGGAAAAGAAGCCAATAAAACATCTGATATGGATGAAAAATACTCAAAACTTGCTTCAATGTATATGAAACTAATTCACGCAGATTTAGTTGATCAAGATACAGCAGAAAATATACTAAAAGGTATTCAATCAGGAGATATAAATATAGACTTAGCATTTAAAAATGCACAAGAGATACTTAAAAATAGTTATTAACTCTAATACAGCATACTTTTAAGAAGTGAGATAAATATGATGTTATTTTCTATCACTAAAATAAGTTTTTTATTCTACTTATTTTAGTACATCGCAATAATACTAAAAAAAGAACTAAATTATACTGATTTTAGTTTAATACATTAACAATAAATGACTAAACAAAACTTTTAAAAGAAGAGACAATTTTAATGCTCTTCTATGAATGAAAATTTATTATTTGTTAAACTTTCTCTTATCTCTTCTTGATGATATATTCCTTTTGTCTCTAAATCTACGGATACATTGGCATCTCCGAATTTTAAATCTGTGGAGGTTCTGTCGTATCCTATTTGTACGATATTTGCGTCTACTTCTTGTAGGAGTTTTGTTAACTGCATTAGTGAACCTGCTTTATCTATAAGTGTTACAATTAATTTCATTTTTCTTGAAGATTTTACAAGCCCTTTTTCTATAATTAAAGATAACATAGTTACATCTATATTTCCTCCACTTAAAATTATTCCTATACGACTACCTTTTGGGAGATTTAATTTATTATGCATTAATAGTGCTACTCCAACAGCTCCTGCACCTTCTACTAATATTTTTTGTTTTTCTAATAAGAATAATATTGCATTTGCAATTTCATCTTCTCCTATCATTTGAACCTCATCTACATATTTTAATATATACTCTAATGTAGTTGGTGATGTGTCTCTAACTGCAATACCATCTGCTATTGTTCTTACACTTTTAGAATTTATGACTTTTTGTTCTTTATATGAGAGTGCCATAGCAGGAGCACCTTTTGAAGAGACTCCAATTATTTTACATTTTGGATTAATAGCTTTAACTGCTGTTGCTACTCCTGATATTAATCCACCTCCACCAATTGGTACAATTATAGCATCGAGATTTTCTATCTCATCTAACATCTCAATAGCTACTGTACCTTGACCTGCCATTACATCTATATTTGTAAATGGGTGTATAAAGTCTAAAGATTTCTCTTCTGCATAATTTATCGCATAAGCGTAAGCTTCATCATAATTATTACCTTTTAATATAACTTTAGCTCCAAATCCTCTTACACCTTCTATTTTAGTTAAAGGTGTAGACTCTGGCATAATTATAGTTGCATCTATTCCAAAATATTTAGCAGAAAAGGCAACACCTTGAGCGTGGTTTCCTGCACTAGCACCTACAACTCCTTTATTATTTCCCTTTTCAACCATTGACGCAATACAATTAAAAGCACCTCTTAATTTAAAAGCACCTGTTATTTGTAGGTTCTCTTTTTTTAAATATACATCATATCCACTCAAATTACTCAATATTGGGGCATTAGTAAATGGAGTTTTATGAACAACTTTTTTAATTCTTTTATAGGCATTTTCAATTTGATTTAAGTCTAGCATTAGTTTTTCCTTGTTAAAATAGATGAAATTATATCATATTAAAAAAGGATTAAAATGGAGTGTGAATTTCCAACTATTAATAGCAATAAAGATGAGATAAGAGAGATTTTCAATATGGTTAAAACCATAGCTGTATTAGGATTATCTCCTGATGAGACAAAAGCGAGTCATAGAGTAGCAAAGTATCTTCAAAGTGTGGGATTTAAAATTATTCCTGTATACCCAAAAGAGGATACTATCCTAGGTGAAAAGGTATATCGTTCTTTATTAGAGATTCCAGATAGAGTTGATATGGTAGATATATTTAGAAAACCTGAAGCTTTTAATGCAATTGCTGATGCTTCTATTAAAAGGGGTGATGTTAAAGTATTTTGGGGTCAATTAGGTTTAGTAAATAATGAAGCCTCTGAAAAAGCTAAAGAGGCTGGTATGATAGTTGTTCAAAATCATTGTAGTATGGTCGAGCATAAGGCGTTATAACTCTTATGCGTCTATTTTATGCTTACATTTAAAGCATTCAAAAATATCTTTTCCTCGTAGTGTTTTCTTTCCCATTAGATAATTACACTCGGGACATTTTTTATTTACAGGTTCAAAGTTAACTATAAATTTACATTCTGGATAATTTATACAACCAAAGAATTTCCCTCTTTTACCCTCTTTCTCTAATAATTTTCCTTTACACTCTGGACAAGGTATTTTTAACTCTCTTGGAGGAGTAAGAGATTTTGCATTTTTACATTTAGGATAGGCAGAACAAGCTAAGAACTTCCCTCTTTTTGATTTTTTAATAACCATTGGAGAGCCACACTTATCACAAATTTCATCTGTTTTCTCTGGCTCTTCAGGTTCTGTTCCATCTGTATTTTTTGTATATTTACATTTAGGGAAGTTACTACAAGCTATAAATTCGCCATATCTACCTTTTCTTAGAAGAAGTTCACTTCCACATTTTGGACAATCTTCTCCTGTCGGAATAGCAACTTTTAAACTTTTAATTTTCTCTTTACCATCAACTATTTTTTCCATAAATGGATTATAAAAATCTTTTAATACAGTTTGCCAATCCTCTTTGTTCTCAGCTACTTTATCTAGTCTCTCTTCCATATTTGAAGTAAAACTACTATCTACAATATCTGCAAAATAGTTCTCTAACATCTCTATAACAGTAAATGCTATCTCCGTAGGTTCTATTCTTTTTTTCTCAATTGTAATATATTTTCTTGTTTGTAAAATTGTAATAGTTGGGGCATAAGTACTTGGTCGACCAATTCCTAAAGACTCCAATTTTTTAATCAAACTCGCTTCATTATATCTAGGAGGTGGCTCTGTAAAGTGTTGTTTGGAGAGAATATTATCTAATGGAATATTTTCTCCTTTTTTTAATACAGGTAGTAATTTATCTTTCTCTTTATATCCTATTACTTTATAAAATCCATCAAATATTAATCTTCTACCACTAGCTCTAAATGTTGTTGTCTCCCCTTTGAAGAGAATTGTTTGAATTTCAAACTCTGCATCAACCATTTGAGAAGTTATAAAACGATTATATATTAATTTATATAGTTTTAACTCATCTCCTGTTAGATAATCCGATGCTATTTGAGGAGTAAAATCAATTATTGTAGGACGAATAGCCTCGTGAGCTTCTTGAGCTGTTTTCGCTTTTGTAACATAATTTTTAGCTTTAGCTGGAAGATATTTATCTTCATAATTGTTTTTAATATAATCTCTCACAGACTTTAATGCCTCTGATGCTATATTTAGACTATCTGTACGCATATATGTAATAATACCCATTACACCATTATCTGTTTTAACACCTTCATAAAGTTTTTGGGCTATCATCATTGTTTTTTTAGGAGAGAAACCTAATTGTGTTGATGCACTCTGTTGTAGAGTAGATGTCATAAATGGTGGAGAAGTTTTAGTTTTTCTTTTTGCAGTCTCTATTGATTCTACTTTAAAGTTATCACCTTTAGCAGAGGCTACAATCTCTTTTGCCATAGCTTCATTTCCAATAGTAAGCTTATCTATTTTAGTTTCACCAAAAAGATATATACTCGCTTCTATATTTTTCTTAAATACTCCATCAATAGTCCAATACTCAATAGGTTTAAATGATTTTATCTCTTTTTCTCTATCAATTACAATTTTTAAAGATGAACTTTGGACTCTTCCAGCTGATAATCCTTTTTGTATTTTACTAGCAAGAAGAGGCGATAATTTATATCCAACCATTCTATCTAGTAGTCGTCTTGCTTGTTGAGCATTAACGCTATCCATATCAATTTGTCTAGGATTCTCTAAAGCTTTATCTATTGCTGTTTTAGTAATTTCATGAAATACTATTCTAGGAAGTTCTAATGGGTCTTTTTTAATCGCCATAGCAATATGATACCCAATTGCCTCTCCTTCTCTATCCTCATCGGTTGCTATATATATCGTTTCAGCTTGTTTAGCTAATTTACGAAGTTCTCTAACAATAGGATTTACATCTCTGGATATTGAATATTTAGGGACAAAGATACCATCATCATCTACAGTAATTCCAAAACTACTCTTTGGTAAATCTCGAATATGCCCTTTTGATGCAACAACTTTATAATCTTTTCCTAAGAAGTTACCGATAGTTTTAGCTTTAGCTGGTGATTCTACAATAATTAAGTTTTTCATTATATTCTACTTGTTTTGTAATTTCTGCAATTGTAACACAAAAGTATCAAAAAGGCTTTATATTAGATAAAAGCAAACCTAATTTTTTTTAATTAGCTACTTTTTAATACTTTATTTACTATATTTATTATAATCCTAATAATCTAGGAATTTTACCAAGTTTAGAATTTTTACAATACCAACCCCAACCTTTTTTCATCCAGTGACCAACAATTGGCATAGGTATCATCTTTCCACCTTTATCATCTCGATAAACAAAAGCTGCTCCATCTCCTGTATCCATTACACATAAAATATTTAAATGTTCAAGGTAACTCTCTTTAGAATATATATTTTGAGAATGGTTAAATATATTATAAGCAATATTTTTTGCCATAACTTCTGCTACATGACCCTGTTTTGCTCTCCACTTAGGCCCTAATAGAGATGCACTATCTCCAATAGCATATATATTTTCAAATCCATCTATTTCATTAAATTCATCTGTTACAATAAATCCAGCATCACTTAATGGTAGTCCAGACTCTTTTAATATATGATGTCCTGTTCCTGCCGATATGAACATAGTTAAATCAGATTTTATCTTCTCTCCATCAGCAAAGTTAATACCATCGCTCTCAAAACTTGTAATTTTACTTCCAACTTTTTTACTTATATTTGTCATTTTGAACATTTTATCCATCATAACTAAAGCTTTGTCACCCATTTTCTGCCCTGGTTTCTCCATTGGAGCAAAGAATATTAGTTCAAATTTATCTCTTATTCCTCTTGACTTTAGCATATTATGAACATTGAATAGAACTTCAAAAGCAGGTCCACCTCTAACAGCAGAGCTATCTTTTGGATTTCCTCCAAAGCCCATAGCAATAGTTCCAGAACCTTTTTCAATTAGAGCTTCTATTCTTGTATGAAGTTCTGTTGCCTCTTCGGGTTTTCCACAAATAGATAGAGTATTTTCCATACCTTTCATCTCTATTTTGTCTTGACCCATAGCTACTACAATATAATCATAATTCTCTAAAATTCGTCCACTCTTAAGTGTAACTTCTCTATCGTTCGCATTAAATTTTGTAATAGCATCAACAATAACTTTAAACCCATTTGCTCTTGCTAATTTATCTAAAGGGACACTAACGCTCTCTCGTGTCTCCCCACCTGTTGGTATCCATATTGAAGTTGGATATATATAAAAATAATCTCTATCACTAACTAAAGTTACATCCATATCATTTTTTCTTAAAAATATAGCAGACTCTACACCTGCAAATCCACCACCTAATACTAATACTTTTTTCCCCATAATCAAATACCCTCTACTTTTTTACTAAATCAATTCTAGGATATACAAATACTGTTTTTCTAAGTACTGTTATCAGCTCTTTATTATCTTCTGCATAAGCTCTTATTGTTATAGGAATTGGAATATCTTTTCTCTTATCATTTGCTAACTCTTTACTTGTTTGCATAACAACTACTTTTTTCTTTTTCTTTCCAGCACCTAACTTAAATGACTTTTTAGGTCTTATAATTTTAATATCTTTATTATCAACTATCTCAAAGAAGTATTTATGTTCTTTACTATCTGTATTTGTAAATAAGAAAAGGTAATCATTCTCAACAACACCATTATCTAAGATTTTATATAATCTAGTTGTTTTATTAACATTTAGTAACATATGCTCTTTTTTACTTCCCATCACAAATAGAGAAATCAATACCAATATAAGTACAGTAGCATAAGCTATAACTTTTGGTCTAAAGAAATTAGTTTTTCCTTCGTGTCTTACTGCCTCTTTTTCACTTGACCATCTAACTAAACTAGGCTTACCTAAAGCACCCATAACAGTAGTACAAGCATCAACACACTCTAAACAGTTAATACACTCAAGTTGAAGACCTTTTCTAATATCAATATGCGTAGGACATACAGTTACACAACTTTCACAAGTAGTACACTCTGCAATTGGATTATCAGCCAATAACTCTTTTTTCTTATCATATTTTTTCTCTCTATCATATCCATGACCCTCATATATACTTCCACCTCTAATTGGGTCATATACTGCCATAACTGTATCATCATCATATAATACAGATTGAACACGGCTATAAGGACATATATATACACAAAAATCTTCTTTAATAAACACAACATCGATAATAATAAATCCTGCAACACTAAGAAGTATTCCAACTAACATCATATGTTCTGAAGGATTAGATAAATATTTAAAGAAATCTTCTGGAGGAACAAAGAACCATAAGAAATCAGCAGAAGCAAGTAGAGCTAAAACACTCCATAATAATATAGCAATAGCTTTTTTAATCTTATTCTCTTGTTTGCTCATATCAGGTTTTTGTTGTTTATTTTTTATTCTTTTATGTAAACCTAATAATTTAGTCTCAATTCCATCTCGATATATAACTCTAAAAATTGTTTGAGGACAAGCCCAACCACACCATGCTCTACCACCAACTGCTGTAACAGCAAAAATTCCTAAAAATAGTAGCATTAATAAAAATGGCATTAGATAAAGCTCTTGCATATCAAAAGCAACTCCAGCTAAATGAAGTTTCTTCTGGTCAAAGCTAAGTAAAAATAGATGATTTCCTCCAATTGTAATCCATGGCATAATTAAAGATACAGCAGTTACGGCAACATAAGCCCAATATCTTTTTATTCTATAAGGAACCCAATTCTTTAGATACTCTTTTGTTTGATTTTTCTTTTTTGGTGTATTCTCTACACTACTACTATCTTGCATTTATATTCTCCTATTTTGTTTTAATTTTTATCTGAAAATGGACATATTGAAATTTTATTATCCATACTTTGGTCATTTATCAATGGTGAAACCTCTAAAAATGAGCTACTAATCATCTCTTTGATACCTCTTGAAATAATATAATCTTTTAAAGAACTACGACTAACTCCTAGTTTTCTTGAGATTTTAGATACATTCATTCCTTCTACTAAGTATTTAATAATATCTTTTTGATGAGAATCAAATTTAGATTTAGAACGACTACCTTTTGGTCTTCCTATTTTATTCTCCTTAATTTTTTGTTTCTCTCTAATTGAATTTAAAAGAGGAAAAATTTCGCCTATTGTGCTATTTGATTGAATTATAGTTTGAGAAGAAGAGATATATAAATTTATACCTTCACTTAACATACAATGTATTATTTTGATAATTTCATCAACTTTATCACTTAATATCCATATTTCATCAGTGATAATATTATCCCCACTATCTAAACTATGAATGAATTTTTGAAAATCTTCTCTATCTTCTATTTCTCTATTTGTATTAGAGTATTCAATAACCTCTTTATCTATATTTAGTCCTTTGAGTAAGGCAAAAGATAGAATATTATTTTGTTGATTTATCATATTTTTATTATCGGATAATTGTCTTAGGTAAGCATAAGTCATTCAACTCCTTTATAATTTATATAATTTTATCTTATTTGATGTTAAAAGTCAAGGTATTTTTTATTACTTTCGTCATATAAAATCTTTTTTCCGTCATATTTAGTTAATAACTGCTTATATTTATGATAAAATAGTGCAAAATTAAATTAAAAGAGAGTTATTTATGGATTTAACACATTTAGATGAAAATAATAAACCTAAAATGGTAGATGTTGGAGATAAAGATGAGACAACTAGAGTTGCAGTAGCAAGTGGTATTATTGAAGTTACAGAAGATGCTTATAATGCTGTTGTATCTAACTCTAATAAAAAAGGTCCTGTATTGCAAACAGCAGTTATAGCAGCAATTCAAGGAGCAAAACAGACAAGTACATTAATACCTATGTGTCACCCTTTGATGTTAACATCTATTAAAACTGATATAGAAGAGCTTCCAGAGATACCAGCATTTAAATTAACAGTTAGAGCAAAATTAATAGGTAGAACAGGTGTTGAGATGGAAGCATTAACAGGTGTGAGTGTTGGACTACTTACGATTTATGATATGTTAAAGGCGATAGATAAAGGTATGGTTATTAGAAATATACAACTAGAGACAAAAGAGGGTGGCAAGAGTGGAGATTTTAAAAGAGAAGGGAATTAAAAATGATATTAGATAATAATACACAAGATAAACCAGATATTAATTATCCTACAAATTGGGGATTTAAATTAATTGGAAGAGATAAAGATGAGTTAGAAAAATGTATAAAAGAGGTAATGGGAGATAAAGAGCATAATTGTCATATAGGAAATGTATCAAAAGGTGGAAAGTTTCATAGTTATAATGCGAGTTGTATAGTTGATACAAAAGAGGAGAGAGATAGACTTTTCGGAGATTTTGAAAAACATAATGCTGTTAAAATGGTGATTTAAATTAAGATGATTGATTTTTTATTTTTAAATATAGTCATTTTGTACCTTAGGTATTAATGTTTAATAATAACACAACTAAAAGAAGAATAAACTAAAAGTTCTCCTTATATATAATTCTCTATTAAAAGAATATATTAGCAATACTTTACACTAATTTTTGGTAATATTCTATATATGTATATAAATAAGGACAAATATGAGACGGTTAAGAGCAGAATGGGAGGAACAGAAAGTAGTATTAATGTCATTTCCTCATAGTGAAACAGATTGGAAAAAAGACTTAAAGGGTGCATTGAGTCCATTTATCCGTATTGCACAAGCTATTGCTTATAGTCAATCAGTTTATATAATTTGTAGAGACAAGAAAGAGATAAAAGAACTTTTTTGTAGTACAGAAAATCTTTCATTTATAGAGATACCAACCAATGATACTTGGATAAGGGATTATGGTTATTTCTCTATTGAAGAGGGTGAAAAAAGAAAATTATTAGATTTTAAATTTGATGGTTGGGGAGGTAAGTTTGAAGCCTCTTTGGATAATAAAGTTAATAAAACTCTTCATAATAAAGGATATTTAGGCATTACACCATTAGAGGAGATTGATTATGTACTTGAGGGTGGTTCTATTGAGAGTGATGGATATGGAACTATATTGACTACAACTCAATGTTTATGTAACGCTAATCGTAATGGTGGACGGACAAAAGAAGAGATAGAGAGAACTTTAAGAGAGACTCTTGGTGCAAAAAGAGTTTTATGGTTAGATAATGGATATTTAGCAGGAGATGATACAGATTCTCATATTGATACATTAGCAAGATTTGTAAATAAAGATACAATTACATTTGTTCAATGTTTAGATAATCGTGATGAGCATTATAAATCTCTGCAAAAGATGCACCTACAGTTAAAAAAGTTTAGAACAGTCGATGGTAAGCCATATAGATTAATTCCATTGCCTATGTGTGAAGCCAAATATGGCGATAGAGGCGTTAGATTACCTGCTACTTATACAAATTTTTTAATTACAAATAGTGCATTAATCTATCCGACATATAATGTAAAAACAGATAAAACAGCTGGTATTGTTCTTCGGTCTCTTTTTCCAGATAGAGAGATAATCCCAATAGATTGTACTAAACTCATAGAAGAGGGAGGTTCATTACATTGTGCTACAATGCAAGTCTCTTATTAAATAATTATATATATTATAAGTTATACTTTTATAACTAAATAGTATAATCTCTTTAAAATAATTAAAGGAACTAAATGAAGAATATTATTATAATGGAAAAGTATCCCGTATTTACTTTAGAAATTAATAAAGATGAGACTAGTTATAAAAGTGTAGATGAGATATTATCTTATATTAAATCAAAAATTGAATCTCACCCTATTGCTGTTTATATTGGAGAGTTTGACCATTATTCACATACAAAAAGTTTAGCTAATGGAGAAATATCAGATGATATTAAAAATGCTAAAAATATTATATGTTGCTTTGGACAGCAGTTACCTAAAGCTGAGGTTCTGGCTGTAAGACCTCGTTCTATTGGTATTGCAGAGATGGAATATAGTTTTATTGTTAGCTTTTTAGAAGCACCAAATCCACAAGCCAATAATGCTATGGAAGATTGGGTTAAATCTATTGTAAATATATAATGTGTTACTAAAAGTTACTAGGTGACTATTTTAAATTAATAATTTTTTATTTCAGAGTAAATTTATCCGATTTAGAATATGATGTCTTTATCAAACAAATTAAAAGGAATAAAATGGCAACAGTAACATTTAAAAATGACATCGTATGTAATTTAGCAGGAACAGAAATTAGCGTAGGTGATACAGCACCAGTAGTAACAGTAGTAAACTGTGACCCAATGCTTCAAAATGAGCAAATTGGTGGAGAAGGTAAAGTTCAACTAGTAGTTGCAGTACCATCTTTAGATACAGGTGTATGTGACGCTGAAACTAGAAGATTTAATACAGAAGCAGCAAACCTTGATGGTGTAGAAGTAATTACAGTATCTATGGATTTACCATTTGCAGCAGCAAGATGGTGTGGAGCAGCTGGAATTGAAAACTTAAAAGTATGTTCAGACTTCAGAAACAAAGATTTTGCTAACGCTTATGGTGTTCTTTTAGCTGATGGTCCTTTAGCAGGAATTACAGCAAGAGTTATCTTTGTTATAGGTAAAGATGGTAAAGTAGCTTATAAGCAAACTGTTCCAGAAATTACAACAGAACCAAATTATGAAGAAGCATTAGAAGCAGCTAAATCAGCTCTATAATCTTAATCAACTTACAAAAAAACTCCTCCTTAAGAAACTAGGCCCATTATGGGCTTAGTTGCTACTCACTACAACATATATTAAAAACTATTTTATCTATTTTATGAGAATTTTATTGTCAGATGTGTATAATTAAATACTTTTAAAAAAGGATTATAAAATGGCAGAACAAGAAGTAGAAGTAAAAACTATAGATTTTAGAATTCAACGAATACATAAGATGGCAAAAGGGCATTTTGGTGAAGTTCGTTTTGTTGGTATTAAATATCACGAAAAAATTGGTTGGGTTGCAAAAATTCAGTTTGATGAGTTTGAAAGCTTAATTGCAGAGGGTGAAGATGCAGTTTCTGCGTTGAAAAATCTTAGAAAACGAGTTAAAAAAATTATAGATAGATATAACTTGGTATAGATTTGAATAATAATATTATACTAATAGGTTTTATGGGTGTAGGTAAAGGTACAACAGCTAGAGCTTTTTCAAAAGCCTATAATATATATAATATAGATACAGATGATTTAATAGAGTCTAAAGAGAATAGAAAAGTCAAAAAGATATTTGCTAAAAATGGAGAAAAATATTTTCGTAAATTAGAACAAGATACAGCTAATTGGATAGAGAGTAGCGTTTCAAATACACTTATTAGTTGTGGTGGTGGATTTTATAAAGTAGATAATTTATCAAAACTAGGGAAAGTTATATTATTAGATGCATCGTTTGAGTGGATATATAATGGATTATTAAATGCTACAAATTCAATTAATAAACTTAAAAAACGACCTCTATTTTCTGATTTAGTTAAAGCAGAAGAGTTATATAATGAAAGAAAATTAATATATACAAAATTAGCAGATGTTATAATTACTGTTGAGAATAAAACTTTAGATGAAGTTATTAGTGAGTTAGCTGAAATATTAGATATGAAAAAATAACCCGATAAGTATCGAGTTATTTAAGATTATTAAGCAGGTATTACAGATACTCTTTTCTGTTTACTTGTCTTGTTACTAAATTTAACAACACCATCAATTAGTGCGTATATTGTATGGTCTTTACCCATTCCAACACCTGTACCTGTATGAACTTTTGTGCCTCTTTGTCTGATAATAATATTACCAGAAATTACACTCTCTCCACCAAATTTTTTAACGCCTAAACGACGACCAGCTGAATCACGATTATTCTGGGTAGAACCCTGACCTTTCTTATGAGCCATTCTATCTCCTTATGCTATTATTTTAGTAATTTTAACTCTTGTAAAGTCTCTTCTGAAACCTTTTTTGAGTTTAGAATCTTTTCTTCTTCTCTTTTTATAGATGATAACTTTTTTATCTCTACCTTCGTTAATCACCTCACCTTTAACTACTGCACCCTCTACGAAAGGAGTACCCACAGTTAATTCACCATTGTCTAGTGCGAGAACTTCTTTGAATTCTACTTCACTTTTTGGCTCTAAGCTCATTTTATCAAAACAGATAATATCACCCTCTTGAACTTTGAACTGTTGCCCACTTGCTTTAATGATTGCGTACATTGCAAACCCTTTACTCAAATATTTTATTGTCTTAAAAAAGTTTAAGATTATATCTGAATAATGTTTAATTTCTTTTTAAAGCTATAAACTTTATCTCATTATCATTTAGATAAAATAGTAATAAATAAAGAAAAGAGAGAAAAATATGGATACTTATGAATATAGCGAATTACTAAAATCTCTTACTATTAAAATGGAAAATATCAAAAATATTGTTAAACCTCATCAGATTAAATCTCGACTTGATGAGATAAATATAATGCAACAAGATGCAAATTTTTGGAATGATGTAACAAATGCAGGGAAAATATCACAAGAGAAGACTAGACTTGAGAGAATGTTAACTAGATACTCTAATGCACAAGATGCAATTGATGATGCAAATGAGTATTTTGAGTTATCTAAATCAGAGGGTGATGAAGATACTTTAGAGATGTTATATGAAGATGCCGAGAACTTAAAAGAGAAGACAGAAGCTTTAGAGGTGCAGATGATGCTATCTGGTGAGAATGATACAAATAATGCAATAGTATCTATTCACCCTGGTGCTGGTGGAACAGAGAGTCAAGATTGGGCTAATATGTTATATCGAATGTATCTTAGATGGGCAGAGAGAAGAGGTTTTAAGGTAGAAAGCCTCGATTATCAAGTAGGAGATGAAGCAGGAATTAAAGATGTTTCTTTTATTATAAAAGGTGAAAATGCTTATGGATATTTAAAAGTAGAGAATGGAATTCATAGATTAGTGAGAATATCCCCATTTGATAGTAATGCAAAGAGACATACATCGTTTAGTTCAGTTATGGTATCTCCAGAGATTGATGATGACATAGATATAGAGATAGAAGATAAAGATATAAGAATAGATACATATAGAGCAAGTGGAGCTGGTGGTCAACATGTTAATAAGACAGAGTCAGCTATAAGAATAACCCACGAAGAGACAGGGATTGTTGTTCAGTGTCAAAATGATAGAAGTCAACATAAAAACAAAGCTTCAGCTATGAAAATGTTAAAGTCAAGACTATATGAGTATGAGATGGCAAAGAAACAGGCAGAGTTAGATGGAATAGAGAAGAGTGAAATAGGTTGGGGACATCAAATTCGTTCTTATGTTTTAGCTCCATATCAACAGGTGAAAGATACACGAAGCAATCAACCATTTTCTAATGTAGATGGAATATTAGATGGAGATATAGATAAAGTTTTAGAGGGTGTTCTAATAGCACAAGCTAAGTAGTCTTCTTATGTATCAAAAACAGATAAATGCACTTAAGAAAGCAAATAGATTTAGAGAGAGAAAAATATTTAATAATAATCTGTATGATTTTGCATCAAATGATTATCTAGGGTTAGCAAATAGTAAAAAACAATTTAAAAAAGCTTTTAAGTTAGTTAATAGTTACGACTCTTTAGCTCCTAAGGCTAGTATGTTAGTTAACGGATATCATCCAATTCATAAACTATTTGAAGAGAGATTAGCACATCTTAATAATTTTGAAAATGGTTTAGTTGTTGGTTCTGGATTTTTAGCAAATATCTCACTAATTGAGGCTCTTGTAAGAAAAGGTGATATTTTATTTATGGATAGTGAGTATCACGCTAGTGGAGTTATGGCATCAAAATTATTAGAAGATAGAGTTATATTTTTTGACCATAACAATCCAGAAGATTTAGAAGATAAGCTAAATAGATATAGTGCAAAAAGACAAATAATTGCTGTTGAGGGTATATACTCGATGAGTGGAGAGTTATGTGACAGAGAGATATTTAATATATCAGAAAAATATAATGCTCTTTTAATAGTAGATGAAGCTCATAGTTCAGGAGTTATTGGAGATAATCTATTAGGTATCTTTGAATATTATAATATTACACCAAAAGATAATCATATAAAAATGGGAACTTTAGGTAAAGCCTATGGAAGTTATGGAGCATATATCTTAGCAAGTAGTCAAATTATATCTTTTTTAGAGAATCGTGCTAAACCTATAATTTATTCAACTGCACCATCTGTTTTTGATACTTCGTTAGCTCTTGTAAATATTAATTTTGTGTATAAAAATGCTAAGAGGTTAAAAACTAAAATCAATAAAAGATTAAAACTAATAGAAAAAATATTAAATATCAAATCTCATTCTTTAATTATTCCAATTATGCAAGATAGTAATTTTAAGACTATGGAGTTACAAAACATATTAATTCAAAAAAACTTTTTAGTAGGAGCTATTCGCCAACCAACAGTGAGTAGACCGATTATTCGATTAATCCCTAGATTAGGTGTAAAAAAGAGAATATTAAAAAAATTGTTAAGATACATAGATGATATGTAATAGCTTAATTATAAAAGAGGGTAGTAATGAGATTGTAAATATATCTTTTTCTATAAAGAAATCTCTTGCATTGGTAGGAGAGAGTGGAAGTGGAAAATCTCTAACTCTTAAATCTCTTTTAGGACTTCTACCATCTAATTTAAATAGCACTATTGATATAGATAGTGATTTTGAGTTAATTAGAGGTAAAAATGTATCTTTTGTTCCACAGAATGCCTTTACTGCATTATCTCCTATGACTAAGATAAAAGAGCAATGTTTATATGATTTAGACTATACTTATAAGTTATTTGATATATTAGGACTTGATAGAACTCTTATGAATAGGTTTCCAAGTCAATTAAGTGGTGGTCAGCAACAAAGAGTTATTATAGCTATGGCTTTAAGTGTTAAACCAAAATTATTACTTCTTGATGAACCTACAACAGCACTTGATTTAAAACTTAGAGAAGATATAGTGAAAATTCTTCTCGAACTGCAAGAGAAACTTAACTTTTTAATTTTATTTGTAACTCACGATATAAATATTGCAAAGAAACTATGTAGAGAGATAGTTGTGTTACGAAAAGGTAAAGTGGTTGAGAGTGGAAAATCAGAAGATATTATAAATAGCCCTAAAGAGGCTTACACAAAAAGACTAATAGAGTCAAATTTTGCCAATAGGAAATTTAGATTATGATACATAGATTAATTAAAGGTTCAATTATCTTAGTTTTTATATTTGCGATAGCGTTAATATCTGCATTTATATATGCCTATCAAGAGATTAAGTTAGATGCTGACAAACTCATAAACTATAAACCAGACATCTCATCTACAATATTAGATAGAAATGGTAAACAGTTAGCTTTTGTATTTAAAAAAAGGCATAGATTATATGCTAGATATGATGAGTTACCTGCTTATTTAGTTGAGGCTTTAGTGGCTGTTGAAGATACTAGATTTTTTGAACATAATGGAGTTAATCCAGATGCTATTATCCGAGCTATACTTACAGATTTAAAAGCTGGAAGATTTGTAGAGGGGGGAAGTACTTTAACCCAACAACTTATTAAAAACAAACTTTTAAGTAATGAGAAAAAATTAGCAAGAAAGTTAAAAGAGGCAATATTAGCTTTAAAAATCGAAAGAGAGTTAACAAAAGAGCAGATATTAGAGAGATATTTAAATGAGATATATTTTGGAAATGGATATTATGGAATAAAGACTGCATCAAAAGGTTTTTTTCACAAAGAGTTAAATACGCTAACATTAAAAGAGTCTGCAATTTTAGTTGGACTTCCAAATGCACCTAGTTATTTAAATCCTGTGAAACATTATAAAAGAGCTTTATCCAGAGCAAATAGTGTTTTATATAGAATGAAAAGTATAGGTTGGCTTAGTGAAGTTGAGTATATAAAAGCTATTAAAGAGTCTCCTAAAGTATACAAAACATCATTAACCCAAAATATAGCTCCATATATTGTTGATGAGGTTCTACGACGATTTAAAGGTAAATTAAATGACATTAGAACAGGTGGATATAAGATATATACAACAATAGATATTGAACAACAGAAGATAGCCAAAGATGCTATGAAATATGCTTATAATAAAGTTCTTAAATCTAATAAAGAAAATCCAAATAAATCAACTCTCAATGGAGGCTTTTTATCTGTTGAAAATAAAACAGGGGATATTCTATCTATGGTTGGAGGGGTAGATTACTCTAAAAGTGCTTTTAATAGAATTACTCAAACAGTTAGACAACCAGGTTCTGCATTTAAACCATTTATATATCAAATAGCTCTTGATATAGGATATAATCCTGCAACAAAATTAACAGATTTATCAAGAACTTTTCAATATTACAAAGGTAATAAGAGAATGATATGGTCTCCTAAAAATTATGAAGGAAACTTTAAAGGGGAGATAACTTTAAGAGAATCTCTTATTCATTCAAGAAACCTAGCTACCGTAAATTTAGTTTATGATTTAGGTGTTCAAACAATTAGAAAAAAATTAAAACCACTTAATGTTAAAAATATTCCAAGGGATATGTCTATATCTTTGGGAAACTTAGGAGTAAGTCCCTTCAAAATGGCACAAATATTTTCTGCTTTTTCAAATTATGGTCATATAATAGAGCCTAGATTAGTTAGTAAAATAGTCTCTAATAATGGAGCAGTTATTTATGAAACAAATTCAAAAGAGATAAAGAATTTTACCAAACCTGAACAAGCATATCTTATGACAAGTATTTTACAAGATGTTATAAAAAAAGGTTCTGGGAGAAGGGCAAAAGTAGAGGGTATTGAGTTAGCAGGAAAGACGGGAACAACTAATAATAATGTAGATGCATGGTTTTGTGGATACTCTCCAACAATAGAAACAATTGTATGGTTTGGAAGAGATAATAATAAACCAATAGGAAAAAATGCCACAGGTGGAGCAGTATCAGCCCCTGCATTTGCATATTATTATAAAGAGTTAATTAAAAAATATCCAAATATTAAAAGAACTTTTGATAGACCTGATGGAGTTATGACTGGAATTATTGATGGTAAAACAGAATTATATACAGAAATTTCACAACTGCCTAATAAAATACCATTAAAAGATAATGTAACTATATTACATGATGAAGACGAACCCTCTACACAAAGAGTAAATAAAAGTTTTTTTAGTCCAAATTATGGAGTATCTGATGATGTAGACCCTGATGAACCAGAAGAGAGTGTTAGAGAAATAGATAATGTAGATATGTTTTAACTCTATTTGGATAAACTATCGAATAAATACACAAGGCACAAAATGGAAAAAGCATATAAATTATTAGCAAGACAAGAGGGTATATCAAACAAGAAAGCCAAAGAAATTATAGATAGAGGTTTGGTTTTCGTTGAAGATAAAAAAGTAAAAATAGCGAGAGCAGAACTTCCTGATGATACTAGATTTAGAGTTGAAGATGTAGCAGATGTTAAGATAATATATGAAGATGATAATATAGTAGCAATAAATAAACCTGCACAAGTTGATAGTTATGATATTCAAGATGCAATAGAGGGTGCTGAACTTTTACATCGTTTAGATAGAGACACAAGTGGAGTTCTTCTTTTAGGCAGAAACGAGAAATTTATAAAAGATGCAATTAATGAGTTTAAAAATCGTAGAGTTAAAAAAGAGTATGTAGCATGGGTAGAGGGTGTAGTTTTTGAAGAGACCATAATAGATACTCCAATATTAACAATTAAAAAAGGTAAAGCATTCTCTAAAATTGATGAGAGAATTGGTAAAAAAGCCTATACAATAATTAAACCAATTGAGATACAAGGTAAAAAAAGTAAAATTGATATAGAGATTAAAACAGGACGAACACATCAAATAAGAGTTCACCTATCAAGCATAGGTCACCCAGTTCTAGGAGACGAACAATACGGAAGCCGAACCCAAACAAAACGAATTTTACTACACTCTAAAAAAATGTCAATATTCAACTACAACTTTAAAGCCCCAGAACCGAAGGATATTTTAAGGTATAAGTAAATTACCTCTAGCTCTTTAGTTAGAGATAGTTCACTCTCTTATTTAAAATGTTATAATTATTAAATTTTTTTGAAGGAACACTTATGAATGGACAAAAACGAGCTAATATTAAATCTGGAATAGATGTTAAGATAGTATTAAAAGAGCATCAAAGATGTGGAACATTAACAGAAGGAACTGTGCAAAGAATTTTAACAAACTCTGCAACTCACCCTCATGGTATTAAAGTAAAATTAACTTCTGGTGAAGTTGGAAGAGTTAAAGAGATTTTGTAGATGAGATTATTTATCGATGGAGATGCTTTTCCTAATCTGCTAAAACCTATTGTTCTGAAAGCGATAGAGAGATTAAAATTAGAAACTTTTGTTATCGCAAATAAGAAGATAAATATGGGTAAATCAAGTCATATAACTTATTTAATTGTAGAACAAGGAGCAGATGAGGCTGACCATAAAATAGTAGAGATGGTAGAGGAAAAAGATTTAGTTATTACAGCCGATATTCCTTTAGCAGATAGGATTATTACAAAAAATGCTCATGCAATAGACCACAGAGGAGCGTTATATTCTGTGGCTAACATAAAACAATATCTAACAATGAGAAATTTTATGCAAGAGTTAAGAGAAGCAGGAGAGATAACTGGTGGGCCAAAAGCCTTTGGAGAAAAAGATGTTAGAGAGTTTGCAAATCAATTTAACGCTTTTTTAGGTAAACTTTGAAGGACAATATTTTATACTAAAAACTCAAATAATAATTTAAAAGCTAATAAATATAAGATGATTGCCATTAATTTTTTAATATCCTCTTGTTTTAGTTTAAAATGCATAAAATAGTTTCCTATATATCCACCTATAATTGAAGATATAGCAATGAAAATAAGTAATATCCAGTCAATTTTAATATAGGTTGCATAGGTAAAAAATGAACCTAACGCAGAAAATGGTACGACAAAACTAACAGTAACTGCTACTTTTTTAGGCTCAAATCCTAAAAGAGAGAGTAGAGGAACAAGAATATTTCCACCACCTACACCTAATAATCCTGCCAAAAATCCAACAATACTTCCTACTAAAAAGAGTATCCATTTGGCAGTTTTATGAACTATGGCTTTTTTCTTTCCAAACATCATCATAGATGCACTATAAAATAACATTAACATAAATAGAAATTTTACTATATCTTGATTAAAAAATCTACTGCTATATGCTCCAATAGGTGCAAATATTAACATCATAAGAGCTATTGGTATCATAAATTTAAAATCAACAACTTTTCTCTTTAGATTCATAATACTTGATGTGATAGTTGTACTTGCTCCTGCAAAAAGTCCAACAGCTTTTGCTACTGTAAAATCAAATCCCAAAAAATGTAAGATTGGAATAAGTGCAACTCCACTACCAGCTCCACCCATTGAGAATATAATAGATAGAATTAGAGATATAAAACTATATATTAAATAATCATTCATTGTAACTTTCCTCCTTCTACTTTATTAAGTTTCAAACTAATTATTAATCCTATAATTAAAAGTAAAATAGTTAATAGATATATTAAACTATAACTATGTAAATATTGTAACAGAAATCCACCAAATATAGGAAAGAATAACCCAAAAGATACTATATTTGTTTGTATCGCTGTATATACAGGTCTTTTTTCTTCAGGAGCTATCTCTATTACTAAATTCATACTACTATTACTAAACCCATCTAACCCTACTCCTAAAAATAAAAATATTAAAGCATAAGTATATATATTATACGCAAATAGAGCTATTAAAAAGGCTATTATCATAAATATAAATGCTAGAGATAACATCTTTTCATAATTTGAAATCCATCTCCATAAAAAAGTGCTACCTAAAATACTTCCAACCATTTGGACTGTAATAAAACCACCCAACATCCACCCTGTTAACTCAAATGAATTATTAGCCTTAAGAATTACAAATGGCATAGATAATAAATAACTAAAACTTAAAAATATAGCTAAAATCTGTTGTTGTAATCTCTTGTCAGATTTAAATATTTTCATAGAATTTTTTAGAAAAGTTCTAAAATCTTTCTCTTTAATAGATACATTCTTTTTAGATGGTTCATCAATTGTCATAAATATTCCAAAACCAATAATCATAAATAGACTACTTACCATAAAAAGATAAGCATAACTATTTGGTGCTTCAAAAGAGACCAGAACCAAACCAGCAACACTACCACTAACAATAGAAGCGATAGCACCTGCAATTTGTCTATTAGCCATTGTTTTTCCACGATACTTTTTGGAAAATATTTTAGCTTGTAACTCTTTGAAATATATTGCTCCAAATCCTGCTGTAAAGGAGAAGAAGAAGAGACCTAATCCAATAAAAAATAGTGTTAAAGATTTGTTACTATCACCAATAAAATATATACTAGCCCCGATAATAAACCAACTTAAAAAACGAAATAGAAATACTTTGCCAAGATATGGTAAAACTCTTTCATAAGCTTGTGCATGAAAAGCTGCATAGAGTTGAATAGTAATTGCTCCACCACGAAGCAGAGAAGTGAATAGACCTACCATAACGACACTATCACTAAAATGGTGAATAATCAAAGGTAAAATAGTTGATGGTTCGGCTATTGTGATAGCTAAAGCCAAAAAGAAAGCATGAGTCACATTTTTATAATTATTTTTTGGGTTGTCTATTTGATACATACTTCTCTTTATTTTAAAATTATATTGAAGTATTATACCTAAACCATCTTTTCGATATAATATATTGAGAAATAAATTAGGAGTTCTAAAATGATAAAACAAGATAGAAGAGGATTTTTTAAAAGTGCTTTAGCTTTAGGTAGTTTGCCGTTGTTTGTTAATGCTGAGAGTAAAGATGTAAATAGTAAAAAGAATATTCTTAAATTTATACATATAACAGATTCACATATGGATTTAAGTGATGATGATAGTATAGACTCAATAAGAAATATGGTTACATATATAAATAAAAATTATACTGACTTAGATTTTGTTCTATTTGGTGGTGATAATTTTAATAATAATGTAGTGGGTAATAAAGATGCTGTAAAATTTAAAGAGTTAATAGATAAACTTAATTCTCCTGCTTATTCTGTTAGAGGAAATAAAGAGTCTAATCCGAATCCAAAAGATAGTATAAATTTAGATGAATTCAAAAAGATGTTTATGAGTTCTAAAGAGTTAAAGATAGATGGGAAAGATTGGCTTTTAGAGGTTAAAGGTTATAATATTTTAGGGTTAGATAGCTGTATTGAGGGTAAAAATAATGGAGAGTATACAAAAGAGACTATTGCTTTTGCGAAAAAGAGTTTAGAGAATGGTAAACCAACAGTTATTTTAAATCATCACCCATATACTAATTATTGGAAAAGTACAGATGAAAAAGATATTCATAAATATGTTTTAAATAATAGTGATGAGGTACAAAAAGAGTTATTTGGATATAAAAACCTTATATTAACTCTATCAGGACATAAACATATAGATTCGATAACTAAAATAAATGATACGAAAGTCATTGTAACAAGAGGTTTTGTAAGACCATTAGATTTAGACCATTTTCCTATGAGATATGTAGAGTTGGATAATGGCAAAATCAATGAGAAATTAATTTATACTATTTAATTATAAATGGGTTTTTTGAATAAGAGACTATGGCTATTAGAGGTAATTTTTCTAACTCTTTAGCCAAAATTTCAGCAAAAAACTTCTCACTTTCGTAATGACCTATATCAACCATCATAAGGTTCTGGCTTTTAGCTTTCATTGCATCATGATATTTAATATCTCCTGTTAAAAAACAATCAGCCTCAACCTCATCAATCAATGACGCTCCTGCACCTGTACATAATGAAATACTATTTATCTCATCTTTTTCTGAAACCACTTTTAAAATATCTAAATTTAGCTTATCTTTAATATGGGATAAAAGCTTTTTACTCTCTATTTTTATATTATCACTACATAAAAAATCTTTCTCATCTCTATCTTTAAATCCTAAGATATTCTCAAATACATACTTATTAAGATGAGTTTTATCAAAATTTGTATGCATTGCTATGCAAGATTGATTTTTATTTAACATCATTTCTAATAAATTACTAGGATATTTACTAAAATCTAATGAATCTATTCCACCAAAAATTAAAGGGTGATGTACAATAAAAAGTATATTCTCATCACTATTCTCTATTAACTCTTTGTCAATATCAATTGATAATACAACTTTAGATACCTCTTTATTCATATTCCCAACAATCAGACCAGAATTATCCCATTTTTCTTGAAGATTAAATGGACTTATTGTATTAAGATAATTATATATCTCTTGAAGTGTCATCTCTAATTTACCTCCAAGTAACAAGATGGGTCTTCTGCCCACATATCTCCATATATTGCATAGGCTCTACTTCTTGACCCTCCATTACATATATTTAAATATTTACAATTTTCACATTTACCTGATAATTCTCTTGGGTGTACTCTTAATTTTTCTAAAAGTTCTGTTGGTTCATTTCTCCATATATCACTAAAATCTTGGCGTAGAATATTTCCTATCTTTTTTGGAAAAAATGGGTCTGGTTTAACAAAGCCTTCACTATCTATATTTAATAGTTTTCGTCCTGCACTGTTTCCTCCCCATGCTATTAATCTTCTCTCCATCTCTTCTGCATATTCTGGATACTCTTTTACAAATCTATTATAAAATAATATTGCATCCATCTCCATATTTCCTGTTACAATTTCAATATCTCTATTTGTATTATGATATTCAAATGCTTTATCTATTATAAACTCTACGGCTTCTATCCGTTGCTCTTTTGTTAAGTCCATCTCTAAATTATCTAACCCTCTACCACTGTAAACTAGATGTGATATATAAATTTTGGGAATATTATGCTTTTCTGCTAGGTCAAAAATAAATTTTAAATCGTCATAAGTATCTTTTGTAATTGTAAATCGAATTCCTACTTTACTTTGATTATAACTATTTAATAAATCAACAGCTTTCATAGATTCAACAAATGAACCCTCTAATCCTCTAAAGGCATCATGTGTTTTCTCACTGCCATCTATACTAATACCAACATAATTAAATGTATCTAATATTTTTTTAGCATTGCTTGTTTTAACATATAATCCATTTGTAGATAAATATGTGATAATACCTAACTCTTTACATCTATCTGCAATATCAAAAAGGTCTTTTCTTGTAAGTGGTTCTCCACCAGAGAATATTAAAAATTTTACACCATTCGCTTTTAATTTTGGAAGTGTCTCCATAATATTATCTGTTGTTAGCGTATCAACGGCATCTAAATCAGCTTTTGAATAACAGTGAAGACACGATAGGTTACATCTATTTGTAAAATTCCAGATAGCGATACTTCCGTCGAGAACTCTTGCAGGTTTTCCCTCTACAACAGAATTAAGTAGATTTGATAGTCGAAACATTATTGAGCCTTTTTACTATTTTTAAATGATAGAATATATTTTGTAATTTGATTAAGTTCATCAGAAGTTAGTCTGAATGATGGCATAGCATTTCTACTATATCCAAAGAGTTTAGATACAGATTTAGGGTCTACAATCATTGCTTTTATCTCTTGAGCCGTTCTTTTAGATGAAATTTCTTCAAAAGATGGGCCAAAAGCTTCTGCCGTTTGATGATGACAGCCCCAACAATATGTCTCAAATACCTTTTTACCAGAATCTGCATTTAGACTACTTAATCCTACTATTATAAAGACAGCAAAGGTTAATTTATAACTTTTCATATCAATCTCCAATTATTAATTAGATAATAATATCCATATTTTTGTTATAACTCGATTTTAATCACTAATATGATAAAATATTCAAAAATTGGCAGGAAAATAATAATGAAATTTGTATCAATCATAATTGGAAGTAAAAGTGATTATAATGTAATGAAAGAGTGTGCAACAACACTAGAAAAATTTGGTGTACCATATGAATTAATTATTAGTTCTGCTCACAGAAGTCCAGAGAGAACCAAAAAGTATATAGCTCAGGCAGAAGCTAAGGGTGCTCAAATATTCATTGCTGCAGCAGGAATGGCAGCTCACTTAGCAGGTGCATTAGCAGGAATAACAACAAAACCTGTTATTGGTGTACCAATGGCTAGTGGAGAACTTCGTGGAGAAGATGCACTTTTAAGTACAGTTATGATGCCAGCAGGTATGCCCGTAGCTACTGTCGCGATTGGAAAAGCAGGAGCTATTAATTCAGCTTATCTAGCAATTCAAATAATGGCACTAGAAGATGACGAACTTCGTATTAAACTCCAAGAAGATAGAATCTCTAAAGCTAAAAAAGTAGAATTAGACTCTAGTGAAATAGAAGTTATACTTTAATATAAAAATAGTGAGATAGTTATGGATACAAAAAAACAAAAGTCAGTAACTTTGTACAGCTCTCCTTCATGTATTTGGTGTACGAGAGCAAAAAATTACTTCCGAAAAAATGGTATAAAATTTCGTACTATTGATGTAAGTAAAGATGTCAAGTCAGCTAAAGATTGTGCCGAACATGGATGTCGTGGTGTTCCTGTGGTTAAAATAGGTACTCTATGGATATGTGGATTTGATAAAGTAAAAATAGATAGGTCTTTGGGAATTTAAAAGGATAAATAGATGCAAATTCAACTCAAAAATATTGGAATGATTAAAGAAGCATCTGTAAAGATAGATGGGCTTACAGTGATTGCTGGGGAGAATGATACTGGGAAGAGTACGGTGTCTAAAGCACTTTATCTTATTATTAATAGTATGAGTACAGATAAGTTATCATCTAAAAAAATATATGGAACAGAGGATATATACAATTTAGGTAGAATAAATGCTTATGGGGAAAATATTAAAAAAAATATATTTTCAAAACAATCTTTTAATGAGTTTTCTTCAATTAAATTATTACTTGATACTAAAACTTTTCTTTATAGTGATAAAGTAATAGATGATAGTCTATATAAAAAAGATATTAAGGT
>FPHG01000028.1_pt1 | contig 56393 bp, 48 predicted proteins | sample 1057261 | NCBI WGS metagenome assembly FPHG01 (sample SAMEA4473298, study PRJEB15554) | hydrothermal vent metagenome | biome: marine basaltic hydrothermal vent biome; feature: marine hydrothermal vent; material: water | place: Pacific Ocean | collected 2011-06-14/2011-07-23 | depth 1709 m
TATATGAGCCTTTAGATGATGCACTGCAATTAGAGGAATTTTCAGAAACATAGATAATGTCTTAGCCATTGAAATTCCTTCTAAAAGAGTTACTCCTAATCCAGGTTGATTAGTTACAGCTATTGCCTTAAGTTCTGGAAAATAAACTTTTGTCTCTTCTAATATTTTAGGTAATGCAATAGCATGTAATCTACTTGCTAACTCTGGCACAACACCACCATATTCAGAATGCTCCTCTTCTTGAGAGATTTTTTTATGATATATCAACTCTTTAGTATCTATTTTAGTAATTGCAATAGAGCTATCATCACAGCTACTCTCTATACTTAATATCATATTTTTTTCCTATTAACAAAATTTCTAACTTCTATATCTATATCTATTATATCATCTATACTATTTGCTTTTATATTATCAAAATATCTATATGCGTCTAATACCTTTTTGCTCATATCGAAAAAATTGCACTCACCTTTTTCAAAAAGTTTAATAGCCTCTTCATTAGCAGAGTTTAGCACAACTCCCAAGTGAGGATTATCTAAAAGATGCTGTTTTATCTCCCATATCGGATATTTATCCTCTTTAATCTCTTCAAAAGATATATTTCCAATTTTCAATAAATCTAATTGTGGAAGTATTAAATCATCTACTTTGTCTATTAATGCAAATGCAATTGGTAATTTCATATCTACTCCAGCATAATGTGCAGTTGTTGAACCATCTTTAAATTGAATTAATGCATGTATAATTGATTTTCTCTCAATAACAGCATCTATATTAGTTGTATTAAATAACCATTTAGCCTCTAAAAGTTCAAAGAGTTTATTTGTCATTGTTGCACTATCTATGGTTATCTTATTTCCCATAGACCAATTTGGATGAGCCAATGCCTCTTTAAATGAAGCATTTTGCATATCTTTAATATCCCAATCTCTAAAAGCTCCCCCACTTGCAGTTATATATAACTTATCAATTGGTTTATCTCCCATCAAGTACCATAATCCAAAATGTTCACTATCAATTGGTGTGATTTTAGACATATCAATAAATTCACCTGCTACAACCAAAGACTCTTTATTTGCCAAAGAGACCTTTTTATTTAAAGATATAGCCTTTAAAGTAGGAGCTAATCCAATATATCCAACTAATGCATTTACAACCGTAGAACTTTTAGATAACTCTATTAAATCTAATATTCCGTTCTCACCATAAAAAACATTAGAGTGATTAACTCTATTTATATCTTTTTTATTAGCAATAGCCACAAATTTTGGTTTGTATATTTTAATCTGTTGGTTTAAAAGTTCTATATTAGACCCAGCTACTAATGCCTCTATTTCGATATTATATTTAGATGCAATTAATAGAGTATTTACTCCAATAGAGCCTGTTGAGCCAAGTATAACAATAGAATTCTTCATATTATAAAAAAGCTCTTAAAGTTATTACCATTACAATAGCTCCAAACAGATAACCATCAATTCTATCTAATATTCCTCCGTGACCGGGTAAAATATCTCCACTATCTTTAACTCCTGCCTCTCTCTTTAAATAACTTTCAAATAAATCTCCAAATACAGAAGAGAAAGAGGTTAGAAGTGTAACTATAATAGCTATCCAGAGTGGAGCTATATATAATCCAGTATATGTTCCAAATATAGTAGCCAATACAACACCACCGACAACACCTTCTATTGTTTTATTTGGTGAAGTCTCTGAAAATTTAGTTTTACCAATAGCCTTACCTGTAAAAAATGCACCTATATCCGTTAATGCCACAGTAACCAACATCCAAAGCATAGCTACTATTCCAAAATCTTGATAAAGTATCCAAAAGAATAAAATACCACTTACGGGATATAAAAATGGTAACAGTAAATTTTTGTTAAAATCTCGAGTATAGGCTAAAGTTCCACCAAAAATAATCATAATTAAAAAGAATAAATCATCTGGATTCGGATAAAAATATGCAAAGAGCCAAATCATAATCGCCCAACTATACATTTTATTATTATCAAGACCAAACAGTAACATAGCCTCATGAAATGCAAATATATATATTAAACCTAAAAATCCCCACATAATTAATTTATCATCAATCCAACCAATTAAACCTACAACACCAAGAAGTAAAATACCTGTAACCCATCTCTTTTGATAATCGCTTAAATTTTTCAATATAAAAACCTATCCTATTTTATTTGTAAAATTAATTATATCTAAAAATAGATTTAATATATAAATGCAAATTTTTCAATTATATTTTCTCCACTATTCAATTATTTTCTAATATTTTTAGCTAATTTATTCTATTTATTCAAAGCAGTATCATCGTTTTTTGACTTTTTTATGAAATAAGCATATTATTAAAATAGATAAAAAAGGAGATAAGATTATGAAAAAGATTATTATTTTAGTTCTATTTATGAACGCTCTAGTAATGGCTAACTATACAAGACACCCCTCTATTCCACTAATAATAAATAACTCTATTAAAGTTGATATTCATATTGAATTTGAACATAATAAGTTTATTAAAATTAGCAAATTTATTATAAATAATATATTATTTCCAAAAAATATATTTATATATAAAAATAAATCAGCTTTAGATAACTATATTATTGAAGAGGCAAAAGGACATTTAGGAGAGAAATATGTTTGGGGTGCAACTGGTCCTAGTCGATTTGACTGTTCTGGATTTACATCTTATGTATATAAAAAAATGGGGATAACAATACCTAGAGTATCAAAAAATCAAGGTAAAGTTGGTAAAAAAGTAAGACGAAGTAGATTAAAAAAAGGTGATTTAGTATTTTTTGATACATCAAGAAGAAGACGAGGATATATCAATCATGTTGGAATATATATTGGCAACCATAAATTTATACACGCAAGTTCATCAAAACGAAAAGTGATAATATCAAGTTTAAATAAAAGATTTTATAAAGCAAGATTTAAATGGGGAAGAAGATTGAAATAGGCTATTAATATACCTAACAAGCTTTTTTAGCTAAAATTCATTTTTAAAAGTCTAAATAATAAAGGTTTTGTTATGTTTGGTATGGGGTTTACAGAGATACTCTTGATTATTGTTATTGGTATACTATTTTTGGGTCCAGATAAACTCCCAGAAATGATGGTAAAGGTTGCTAAATTTATTAAAAGTGCTAAAAAAGCTATTAGTGATGCAAAAGGTGCTATTGATGAAGAGATGAAGATAGCAGAACTTAAAGAAGAAGCTATGAGTTATAAAAAGCAACTTGATGAAGCAACTGATGAACTTAAAGGTTTTAAGAATGTTGGAATTAATCCAATGGATGATATTACAGAAGCTATTAATAGTTCACTAGATACTCCACCAACAACTAAGCAGATAGAGCCAAAACAAGATGAAGTAACTTTTAAAAAGAAACCAAAAAATATAGATAAAGAGGTAAAAGAGTAATGTTTAAAGAGATTAGACCTCATTTAGTTGAACTTAGAAAAAGATTAGGAATATCTGTTGTAACAATTATAGTTTTTGCTTTTGTTGCTTTTGGATTTAATCAAGCATTAATTGAGTTTGTTAAAGCTCCACTTGTAGGTGTTGTAGAGGGCGACCCTTTTATTGGTGGTATTGGAATATTCTTTACAGCTCTAAAAATTTCTATATTTACTGGATTTCTTTTTGCACTACCTGTTGTATTTTCTCAACTTTGGGCATTTATAGCTCCGGGATTATATGATAATGAAAAAAAATATGTTATTCCATTTGTATTAACATCAACTTTTATGTTTTTATTAGGAACTGCTTTTGCCTATTGGGTTGTTATCCCTTTAGGATTTCAATTTTTATGGATGTTTGCAGGTAACTTAGTTAATTTCTTACAAACTTTAGATGAATATGTAAGTATTTTTACAAAAATATTATTTGGTTTTGGAGTCGCATTTGAACTACCTGTTGTATTATTCTTTTTAGGAATGCTTGGTTTAATTAATGATAAAAATCTAAAAGACTTCTTTGGATATGCTGTTTTAATTATATTTGTTTTTGCAGCAATGTTAACTCCTCCTGATGTTATTACTCAACTACTAATGGCTGGGCCACTTGTATTTTTATATAGTGTCTCTATTGTAATAGTAAGAATGATTAATCCATATGAAAAAGAAGAAGAGGAAGATGATAAAGAGTAATATATCTAAAGAGTTATTAACAGAGAGTTATAACTATACTCTTCCTGATAAACTTATAGCCTCTACTCCAGTTTATCCTAGAGATAGTGCAAAGCTTTTGGTTTATAATAGAAAAGATAAAAGTATAACTCATACAACATTTAAGTATTTATTAGATTTTATTCCAGAAAAGTGTGAGATATTTTTAAATGATACAAGAGTAATAAAGGCTAGAATTTTTGGCAAAAAAAAGAGTGGTGGCAAAATTGAACTACTTTTTAATAAACCATTGGATAGCTTCTCCTCATTAGTTATGATTAGAGGTAGAGTTAAAGTAGATACTATTTTATATTTTGATAAAGAGTTAACTGCTGAGGTGCTAGAGTTAAATAGTGATGGTTCACGAATTGTTAAATTTTATTATCAAAATAGTCCTATTAGATTTGAAGATTTAATTTTAATTTTAGATGATATAGGTCATATTCCACTACCTCCATATATAAAACGAGAAGATAAAAAAGAGGATGAGAGAGATTATCAAACCCTATTTGCAAAAAATGCAGGAGCAGTAGCATCACCAACAGCATCTTTACACTTCACAAAAGAGTTATTCAAAGAGCTAGAAGATAAATATAATCTAAATAAAATAACTCTTCATGTTGGAGCAGGAACTTTTAAACCTGTTGAAACTAAAGAGATTTTAGACCACCCTATGCACTCCGAGTATTTTAATATCCCAAATCACTCTAAAGATATTATAAATAGCAATAAACATATATTGGCAATAGGTACAACAGTCACTAGAACCATAGAGTATTATGTAAGAGAGAAAAAAGTAGATGGAGAGTGTAACCTATTTTTAAATCCAAATAATCCTCCAATTAGAGTAAATCATCTTTTAACAAATTTTCATCTACCTAAAAGCACTCTAATTATGTTAGTTAGCTCATTTATAGGCAGAGAAGAGACTCTAAAACTATATCAAGAAGCGATAGAAAATAATTATCGTTTTTTTAGTTATGGCGATAGTATGCTTATTTTATAGGATAATTTATGAAAATATTAATCTTATTAGGCATTCTTTTTACTATACTAATTATAGCAATAGACTTCTGGAGAAATAAAGATATTAAAAAATTATCTATCTCTATATCAATATTTATTTTAATCTCTATATTCGTAGGATTAGGAAATATGACTAGGTCAATAGTGCCATTATTTATATCACATTTTGTTTTTATAATTATATCTTGGGGAGGATTAATTATTTATATATTAAGCGATAAATTATATCTTAAAGCTATATTTCTGCCTATTTTAACACTTATTTCATATATTATACTAGTTGAGTTAATAGGAGCTAATGGAATTTTTGGATAAAATATAACAAATTAGGAGGTTTATTATGAAAAAATTATTAACTACTATATTGTTTATATCTTTCTTTAACTCTATGGTTATAGCTGAAGATGTTACAGACAAATCTATTACAAAATTATATATTGCTACATTTGATAGAGCTCCAGATAGTGATGGTATATCTTATTGGTTAAAGAGTGGTTTATCACTTAATGAAATTGCAATGAGTTTCTTTGACCAAATTGAAACAAATAAAAAATATCCACAAAACTATACAAATTTTGATTTTGTAACAGCAATATATAAAAATATGTTCAAGAGAAAAGCTGATACAGCAGGTCAAACATATTGGGTTAAAGAGTTAGATGATGGACATATTATTAGACCTCTATTTATCTTAGCTATTATGAATGGTGCAAAGGGTGATGACTCTATTATATTAGAAAATAAGAGAGAAGTTGGTACATATTTTATGTATTCAAAACTAAATGACCTAGTTCAAGCTAAAAGCGTAATGGCTAATGTTACAAAATCTACTGATAGTGTAGTTCAGGCAAAAGTATTAATAGATAGTTATGCAAAAAGTGTAGGAACTTTTAGTTATATTCCAAAAGTAACCCGACAAACAGTTAGTTATGACCATTTGGGAAATAGTATAACAGATGATAGTCTTAAAGATGATGGATATTATAAATCTGGAATAGCTGATAATTATCAAAGAGATGACCAAAAATCTGTTGTTAGTGATATGCTTAGTAATCTAATGTGGCAAGATGATATTAATGGTACAGATGTTCAAAAACCGTATATTACAACTGAACATTTTAAGTCTGCTGAATATAATGAGACTTCAGGAGATACAGCAACAACATATTGTAATGCACTATCTTTAGGTGGATATTCGGACTGGAGACTTCCAACAATTGATGAGCTTATGACTCTTCCAATAAAAGGGTTACCAAATAGAGATAGTAATAATTTCCCTCCCATAGATAAAATTTTTGAAAATATTAGAGGGTACAACTACTGGACATCATCAGAGATAGCAGATTCAAATAATAATAATTCATTAATAAAAGATTTAAATAAAAAAATATGGACTGTTAGTTTTGAGTATAATCATGATAATTGGTTAGATAAAAATTCCTCTTTTGTATTTACAAGATGTGTAAGAAATATAAAGCCAACGATTAATCACTCATTTACAAGAGATATTGATAATGGAGTTACTAAAGATAATGTAACAAGTTTAATATGGCAAGATGATTATGCCGATAATAATAACACAGTTACAAACTTAACATGGATAGGAGCAATTAATTATTGTGAAGAGTTAACTCTAGGAGGATATACAACTTGGAGATTACCAAATTTCAATGAATTATATTTTATAGCAGATAGAACTAAATATAATCCATCAATAGATACAACTTCATTTAAACATACAAAAAGCGAAAACTATTGGACATCAACAACCATAGATAGAAAGAAAAACTACGCATGGACAGTAAACTTTCATTATGGATATGATGGAAAAGGCGAAGAGTGGCAAAATAAAACAAAAACAAATTACATAAGATGCGTTCGTTCGTCATTATAGGATAGAGATAATCTATTCTATGTATATCTGAATATCTCAGTAATATTACTCTCTAAGTCCTAAAATGATATTATTAAATAATTTTATATTTAAAGGAGATTTTTATGTCTACAAATCTACGAGCTGGTGAAATTGCATCTTATAGTGACTTAACCGATATTCCAGAACTTATATCTGCTTATTATGAGTTAATACCAGATATTAATATATCAAATCAAAAAATATCTTTTGGAACTTCTGGTCATAGAGGTAAGGCTTTTAATAAAAGTTTTAATGAGAAACATATTTTAGCTGTTACTCAAGCTGTTTGTGAATATCGTATATATCAAAATATAGATGGAACTCTGTTTCTAGGTAAAGATACTCATGCACTATCTACACCTGCTGAAAAATCTGCTATATCTATATTAGCACATTTTGGAGTTGAAACTAGAATAGCTAAAAATAATGGTTTTGTTGCTACCCCTTTAATATCTTTTGCAATTTTAGAGAATAATAAGATTGAGAGTAAAAAAGGTGATGGGATTATTATTACACCATCTCATAATCCTCCAGAAGATGGTGGGTTTAAATATAATCCTCCTCATGGTGGGCCTGCTGATGTTGATGCTACTGATTGGATAGAAAATCGTGCAAATGCTATTTTGGCAAATCCATCAGAAGCTGTTAAACCTATACCTTATGAAGAGGCACTATCTTATGATTGTATTCAAGAGTATGATTATACAACTCCTTATGTTGAAGCATTAAAAGAAATTGTAGATATAGATGCTATTAAAAAATCTAATATATCCATAGGTGCAGACCCTTTAGGTGGAGCTAGTGTTGAAGTTTATCATAAGATTAAAGAGGTTTATGGATTAAATATGGAGATTGTAAATCCAAGAGTTGACCCAACTTTTTCATTTATGACTTTAGACCATGATGGAAAGATTAGAATGGATTGCTCTAGCCCTTATGCTATGGCTTCTTTGGTATCTTTAAAAGATAATTATGATATTGCTTTTGGAAATGATGCAGATTCAGATAGACATGGAATAGTTACTCCATCAAATGGTTTAATGAATCCAAATCACTATTTATCTGTTGTTATTTGGTATCTTTTTACCTCAAGAAAAGAGTGGAAAAATGGACTTAAAATAGGGAAAACACTTGTATCAAGTGCAATGATAGATAGAGTTGCAGAAGATATTGGAGTAGATGTATTAGAAGTTCCTGTTGGTTTTAAATGGTTTGTTAATGGATTATTTGAAGGCTCTTTAGGAATGGGAGGAGAAGAGAGTGCAGGAGCGTCATTCTTGCGTTTTGATGGTTCGGTATGGAGTACAGATAAAGATGGAATTATTCTTAATTTACTCTCTGCTGAAATGATAGCAAAATTAGGTAAAGACCCATCTATATTATATAATGAATTAGTATCTAAATTTGGGGAAGCATATTATAAAAGAGTAGATGCTCCAGCATCACAAGAGGCTAAAATGGCAATTAAAGCTATTAATCCAGAAGAGTTAGATTTATCTTCTTTAGCAGGTGAAAAAGTTGAGAGTATATTAACTAAAGCCTCTGGAAATGGTGCATCTATTGGTGGATTAAAAGTTATAGCACCTAACGGTTGGTTTGCAATCCGTCCATCAGGTACAGAAGATATTTATAAAATATATGCAGAGAGTTTTATATCAACTAAACATTTAGATATGATTTTAGATGAAGCTCAAAGCCTTGTAGATAGTTTAATATAATATTTATATTAGGTGGTTGGTAGTCTCCGACTATCTATTTTTATATTTTAATTTTTACATTATGCTTATCTATAATCTCAAATTCATTAGGATATTTAAGTATCTCTTTTTTAAGTTGAGTATATTCAAATGTTGGATTATTTTCTTTAAGGTATTTACCTACTTCACCAATACTAACATAAGGTTGATTTTCTATTTTAGAGTGTTTAATAGCATTTTTGAGAATATTTTTATTCTTAATAATATTTTGCTCTAATTCAATATTCTCTATTATAGTTTCACTTTTTTTGATAATTATTTTTTTTTCTTGAATAATATTTTGTTCAAAGATAAGTTCATAAAAGAATTCTAATAAATTTGTATATTTTTCTTTAACATTAATTTCACTCTCTTTTTTAGTCCCTTTATCAGCTTTTTTATTGATTTCTCTAGGTATCCAACTAACACTTATTCCTAGATATTTAGAGATTATATCTATAGTTGTATGATTTACAACAGTAAAATTATCATTTAATATATGTATTTTTTGATGTTCAATACCTCTATATTTGACATATAAGAAAGCATTTAATATAGCATATCGTTCAGCTTCTGATGAAGATTTTGGAGCTCTACTTAGAAGAGTATAAAGTTTCTTTTTCTTTTTATCATATAAAGCTATCTTTGATTCATTGCTTGCTTTATCAAAACTAGCATCAACATAAATAATTCTTTTAACTTTTGTAACTATTTCTTCAGATGACATAATTTCCCTTTTATCGTATATATTTTATTTCTAATGGGTTAAATGTCCATACAATTATTTTCAACAAGGTATTTCATTACTCATCCATTTTTAAATTATATCCAATATTTACTATCTCTATGATAAGAATAATATTTATATTACTCTCCGACCTACTCTCTAAGTCCTAAAATGATATTATTAAATAATTTTATGTATCAGGAGAGTTTTAACTAAAAATGATAAAAACAACAAAAATCTTAGATAGATTTGCTAATTATGCAGGAGTTATATCGGCTATATTAATTATTATATTGTCTCTTTTGATAACTTATGATGCTGGTATGCGTTATATATTTTCGGAAGGTTCTATTGCACTTCAAGAGATTGAGTGGCATCTTTATGATATTATATTTCTTTTAGGAATATCTTATGCACTGCAACATAAAAAACATGTTCGAGTTGATGTATTTTATACACATTATAGTGGTGATACAAAGAGATTAGTGGATATTTTATCTATGATTTTTTTGGTAATTCCTTTTTCTATTTTAATAGTTATGAACTCTTGGGATATGATGCTTCAGAGTTATATCCAGAATGAAATATCAAGCGACCCCGGGGGGCTTACGCATAGATATATTATAAAAGGTATAGTTGTTATTGGGTTTATACTTTTGATTATTCAAGCTATTAGTGAAATTATAAAAATATATACTCAATTAGAGTCAAAAAAGGGATTAATCACCTCATCATTTATAGCTTTAATTATATTTATATTTGGTTTTGTAGGTATATATTTTGATTTAGCATTTGTAATAGACCCTGTATTCTTAATGTTTATATTATCTTTAACTCTTCTTATGTTGGGATTTCATGTAGCATTTACATTTGCTGGAGTAGCTCTTATATTTGCACTTTTATCAAATGAAGTTGGGCTAGAGGTTTTTGATATGTTGCCTTATCGAATATATGGAATTATGGTAAATATTACACTTATGGCAATTCCTCTATTTATTTTTATGGGACTTATATTAGAGAAGTCTAAAATGGCAGAAGAGTTACTTTTTTCAATGGCTAAACTATTTGGGTCAATTAGAGGTGGATTAGCAATATCTGTTGTATTGGTTGGAGCTATTTTAGCAGCAAGTACAGGTATTGTTGGAGCTTCGGTTGTTATGATGACTCTTATCTCACTACCTCTTATGTTAAAAAATGGATACTCTCCTGCTTTGGCAAGTGGTGCTATTGCATCTAGTGGAACTTTAGGACAAATCATTCCTCCATCTATAGTTTTAATTATATTAGCTGACCAGATGCACCTTAGTGTGGGAGATTTATTTAAATCTGCTGTTATCCCCGGAATTATTCTAATAATATTATATATCTTATATATTTTAATTTACGCATTCTTAGATAAATCTGTTGCTCCTGCTGTTATTACAAATGAGCCATATAAAGATAGTGCAAAAAAAGCAGTTAAAGCAATAATCCCACCTCTTTTACTTATAGGTATGGTCTTAGGTTCTATATTTACAGGTATTGCATCTCCAACTGAATCAGCTGCTATCGGAGTTATTGGAGCATTTATATTAGCGTGGAGTAATAAAAGTTTTAATTTTGCTTTAATTAGATACGCATCTATTGAGACAATTAAATTAACCTCTATGATTTTTATGATTTTAATTGGAGCTACTGCATTCTCTTTAGTATTTAATGAATTGGGTGGTGGAGATATGGCATTGAAATTCTTCTCGGAAGATTTAGGGGATAAGATGTCATTTATATTAATTTCTATGATTGTGATATTTGTTTTAGGATTTTTTATAGATTTTATAGAGATAGCTTTTGTTGTTGTACCGATTTTAGTTCCAATTGTTCACTCGTTTGGAATTGACCCTATATGGTTTGCAATATTAATAGCATTAAATCTACAAGCATCATTTTTAACCCCACCTTTTGGATTTGCACTATTTTATCTTAAAGGTTCAGCAGGTGATACTATTACAACAATAGATATATATAAAGGTGTACTTCCTTTTATTCTTCTTCAATTAGTTGCACTATCAATCATTATATTATTTCCTAATATTATATATCTGTTTGGTAAATAATAGATGATTAAAAAAGTATTTAAAGAGATAATTATTGGTCTTGTTTTATTATTTATAATATCAAATATCATAAGCTACATTCGTAAACCAGATTTGCAGAATAAAAATATTCCAGAACTGAATTTAAAAGATATTAATGATAAAAGTATTAATTTTATAGATTATAAAGGGAAACCATTAGTTCTTCATTTTTGGGCAACTTGGTGTCCTGTATGTAAACTAGAACTCTCTAATATTAACAGTATTTCAAACTCAAAAGATTATAAAATTATTACAATAGCTGTTAATTCAGGAGATGATAAAGAGATTAAAGAGTTTATGAGAGAGAAAGATGTGGATTTTATAGTAATTAATGATAAAGATGGAGAGTTGTCAAAAGAATTTTTAGTAAAAGCATTTCCTACAACTATTATTTATGATTCAAATGGAGAACTTATGTTTGGTGAAGTTGGATATACAACAACAGCAGGTCTTTTAGCTAGATTAAAATTGGCAGATAAAAAATAATGTTTACTATCAATAAAATTTTTAATAGCCAAACAGATGTTAAAAAATCAAAATTTATAACATATTTAGTGCCTATTAGCCAATATAAAGAGTTGCGAGATAAATTAAAAAAAGATAATCCAAAAGCAACTCATATAGTATATGCACTTAGATATTTAAATGAGTATAATCAGATAGTTGAGAATAGTACAGATGATGGAGAGCCAAAAGGTTGTGCAGGATTACCCTCTTTAAATGTACTTAGAGGTAAAGATTTAATAAATTGTGCCGTATTGATAGTTCGATATTTTGGTGGGATAAAGTTAGGTACGGGAGGAATGGTAAGAGCTTATGCTTTGAGTGCTAATGATGTGATAAAGATATCTGATATAATTGAGTATAAGAAAATGGTGAAATATGAATTTGAAACATCATATCATAATATAGAAAAAACTAATTATCATTTAAAAAAATTAGATATTACTTCCATAGAGAGAGAGTTTAATATCAATAGCGTAAAGTGGTCGATTGAGACAACTCAAGAGGCTATTGATGAGGTTATTAAATACCTAGATTTCTCATAAAATTATCACCTATAATTGAACTTCTAACTTTAAAAAATTCTCCTGCTTCTTTAGTATAGACTCTATCTATTGCTTCAGAGAATAGAGATAACCATCTTTCAAATATCTCTCTAGTTAATTCTCCTAAATGCAAATGAGGAGGGAATGGACTACCTTGATAACTCGTATCATTTAATGCAACTCCTGCCCAAAAATTTGCTAATAATTGGAGATGCTCTTGCCAAATATCACTATTAATATCATCACCTAATTTGGCAATAAAAAATGGAGATACTAACTCATCGGCTAAAATAGTTGGATAAAATGTATCAACCATCTTTCTTATATTCTCTTTTGTTATACTATTTTCTAATGTAAAATTCATCATATTCTCTTTCTATTTTTTATTTAATAATCTAACAGCTTCTTTAGCATGATAAGTGATGATAATATCAGCTCCTGCTCTTTTAAATGCTATTAGTGTCTCCATCATAACTCTATCATAATCTATAACTCCAGCTTTACCTGCAATCTTTAACATAGAGTATTCACCAGATACATTATAACAAGCTAGTGGTAACTTTGTACTGTTTTTAACATCTCGAATTATATCTAAATATGCCAAAGCAGGTTTAACCATTAAAATATCAGCCCCCTCTTTCTCATCTTCGATACTCTCTAAAATTGCTTCATTTCTATTTGCTGGGTTCATTTGATAACTTTTTCTATCCCCAAAGCTAGGTGTAGACTCTGCAACATCTCTAAATGGTCCATAATATGCTGATGCAAATTTACTAGAATAACTCATAATTGGTAAGTTTTCAAATCCACCACTATCTAATCCTCTTCTAATAGCTGAAATCATACCGTCCATCATTCCACTTGGTGCTATCATATCAGCTCCAGCTTTTGCATGAACTAATGCTTGGTGTGCAAGATTATCAAGTGTAATATCATTATCAACTGTTTCTAATATTGGGTCAATAACTCCACAATGTCCGTGGTCTGTATATTCACAAAAACATAAATCTGTTACAATAAACATATCTGAATGAGACTTTTTAATAGCTCTAATAGTTTTAGCAATAATTCCGTGGTCGCACATAGCATCACTTCCAACACTATCTTTAACTTTTGGAATACCAAATAAGATAATGCTATATATCCCTAAATCTTTAAGTACAGCACACTCTTTAACTATCTCATCTATACTCATTTGATAAACATCAGGCATAGATGGAACTTCATCTTTTATCCCCTCACCCTCAATAGCAAAGAGTGGATATATAAAATCATTAGCAGATAGATGTGTCTCTTGAACTAAATCTCTTAAAACTGGATTTAACCTTTTTCTTCTAAATCTTGCAAACATAATTTTAATCCTCTTCTTTGGTCTTTAACTCTATTAACTCTTCTAAAAGTTCATCAATCTCATCATCTGCTAACTCATCTCTTGATAACTCATCTAATATAGCAAAACAATCTGTACGCATCTCTTGCAATACCTCTAGCTCCTCTTTCTGCTCAACAGAAGCTTTTTTTGTTTTATCTATTATCTCAAATAACTCATCAATAACAGTCTCTAAATCAGGAATAATTTCTAACTCTAATAAATTCTTTAACTTCTCACTACTCTTCATATATATCCTTTATATTAAAAATCGTAATTATACCGAATAATAAGTAGCATTTCTATGGTGTACTACTAGTGCTGTTGTACTCTGTTCTGGATGTATTTGGAAAGTTTCGCTTAATTCTATCCCAAACTCTTCTGGTTTTAATAAATCAAATATTATTCTACTCTGTTCGAGGTCGGGACACGCAGGATAACCAAATGAGTATCTTGCTCCTTGATATCTATTCATTCTTACATCTCTTAGCGTATGTCCTTCATCTTCACTTGCAATCCCTAAATCTAATCTAATTTGCTTATGAGCTACTTCTGCTAAAGCTTCTGCTAACTCTACACTAAATCCGTGAACCATATTATATTCTAAATATTTACCTGCATCATAGAGTTCTTTTTCATAAGCAGAGAATTTACTACCTGCACTTACACAAGTTATAGCGATAATATCATCTCGATTATGATGAAAAAAGTCACTTAATGCTCTGTGTGGTTTTCGTCCTTGTCTTGGAAATGTAAATTTATATTTTGAATTGGCTTTTACCTCATCAAACTCTTCTCTATTTGCATTTGCATCTATATTCCAACCACTCTCTTCATCAAATAATAGTAAATCTTGATTATCACTTCTACAAGGATAGTATCCATATATAATAGTTGGCTCAAACAAATCTTTTTCTATAAACTCTTTTTGAAGTCTTTCGTAGGCAGGATTAACTGTATCATCAAGTAGTTTTTGATACTCCTCTTTACTCATTCCTTTACTTTTATATCCCCAATGCATCTTTGTTACAGTTTTTTTATTTACCCAACTAAAAACCATATTTAAATCTAAATCTTTTTTTTGTAATACTCTTCTTCCCCAAAATGGAGGCGTTGGTACTGGTTGAGGCTCTGGCATTTTTATCTCTTCAAATGGTGGAATAACTACCTTTTTCTTAACAAAAGTCTTTCGTTCTACCATATCCCCTGCTAATTTATAATCTAATCCTATACTTGGGTCTTCATTATATTTTTCTATTCTACTCATAGCTATTACACCATCAAAGGCATCACGACAATAGAATATAACACCTTTATATATAGGACGACAGAAATCATCTACAAAACTTCTTGTTAATGCTGCACCACCCAAAAGCACAGGAATATCAATACCCATCTCTGTCATAGCCTCTAGGTTATCTTTCATTACAGCTGTTGATTTTACAAGTAATCCACTCATACCTATGGCTTGAACTTTATGCTCTCTATGTACCTCTAAATATGTCTCTAAATCAGTTTTAATACCTACATTTATAACTTTAAATCCATTATTTGATAAGATAATATCTACTAAATTTTTACCAACATCATGAACATCTCCTCTTACTGTTCCTATCACTAGAGTTGTGTCCGTCTCTTTCTCTTGCTTTGTTAAATATGGATTTAGATAATCAACAGTTGTTTTCATAGTCTCTGCACTTTGAAGTACAAATGGTAATTGCATCTGTCCATTTCCAAATAGCTCCCCTACTACTTTCATAGCATCAATAAGTATCTCATTTACTATTGTGTCTGGATTGATATTTTTTCGTGCCTCTTCAACTAGAGGTATCATTCTCTCTTTATCACCATCAAGTAGAAGCTTAGATATTTTTTCCTCTTCACTCATAGCCTCATACGCCTCATCAGCTCCATCATCTTCAATAGTTTTATCACTAAAGTGGTCTATAAATTTAAAAAGAGATTGGTCATCAGGAGAAAATAGTAACTCTTCACAAATATCTCTATCCTCTTCACTCATTTTTGCTAATGGTACGATGTGTTTTACATTTATAATTACAGAGGTCATTCCAGCTTCTAAACAGTGATGAAGAAATACAGAGTTTAAAAATCTTCTAGCATTTATATCTAATCCAAATGATATATTACTAAGTCCTAAGGTTGAGCCAACTTCTGGATGTCGTTTATGTAACTCTCTAATCGCTTCAAGAGTCTGTATCGCAGCATCTCTATACTCTAAATCACCTGAACCAACCGTAAATGTGAGCATATCAAATATAAGATTTCTAGGGTCTATTCCGTGACGATTTACACATAAATCATATATTCTCTCTGCTTGTGCTACTTTATCTTCTGTAGTTTTTGCCATTCCAACTTCATCAATAGTTAAACATACTAAAGCTGTTCCATACTTTTTAGCTAAAGAGCATATAGCATCTAGCTTCTCCTCTCCATCTTCCAAGTTTACAGAATTTATAATAGGTTTTCCACCAATACACTTAAGCCCTGCCTCCATTGTATTTACTCTTGTAGCATCAGGCATTAACGGTAATGGAATTTTTTGATTATAAAGCTCCATAACAGCACTCATATCTTTAGCCCCATCTCGTCCTGCAAACTCTACATTTACATCAAGACAATGAGCGCCATCTCGTACTTGAGCTTGACCAACTGTTAAAGTTCCTTCGTAATCTCCTGCAATAATAAGTTCTCTAAATGCTTTTGAACCCGTAGCATTACTTCTCTCGCCTATTAAAAGTGGAGCAGGTTCTTGATATAATTCTGTTGAGTTAAAAAGTGAAGCTATTGAGGGAGGCATATCTCCTGTTGGCTCTTTAGGTTTTATATCTTTTACTGCTTTTTTTAATGCATTTATATGTTGAGGAGTTGTACCACAACAACCACCTAAAAAACTAACTCCATCAAACTCTGTAAACTCTAACTGTTTTGCTGTAAACTCATCTGGCCCCATAGGATAATATGTATACCCTCCTCTATTTTGTGGCAGACCTGCATTAGAGTGAACCGATATTGGAAATTTACATAATTCGCTAAGTGTTTTTAGATGTTTTTTAACTTGGTCTGGCCCTGTTCCACAATTAAATCCTAAAGATAATATATCGAATGGCTCTAAAATAGTTACAATAGTTGAAGCATCTGTACCGATAAGCATAGAACCACTTAATTCAATAGTTACAGATACCATAATAGGTATATCTATATTTTTTTCTTTAGATGCGTCTTTACAAGCATGAATAGCCGATTTTATCTGAAGTGGGTCTTGGCAAGTTTCTAATAAAAATATATCACAACCACCATCAATAAGCCCTTCGGCTACTATTTTATACCCTTCATACATCTCATCATAATGAATATGCCCTAAAGATGGAAGTTTTGTACCCGGCCCAATAGAACCTAATACAAATCGTGGTTCATCTGGTGTGCTATATTTATTACAAACCTCTTTTACAAGCTCTGCACCTTTTTTAGTTAATTCATAAGCTCTTTCACCCATCTGATACTCATCTAATACCCAAGGCATAGTTCCAAAGGTATTAGTTTTAATGAGGTCTGCCCCTGCTAAAGCGTATCTATCATGTATTTGACGAATAAGTTCAGGAGCTGTGGCATTTAATAGTTCATTACACCCCTCTTGGTCTATACCTTTATCGTCTAACCATACATTAGATGGTATATCAAGAGATTGTATCTGTGTACCCATAGCCCCATCTATGACTAGAGTTCTTTCCGTTATAAGTTTTTTAATAGTTGTAGTTATAGACAAAGTAAATCCTTTTAATAAATAAAGGTTGTTATATCCATAATTCTATTAAATTTCAATTATCCTCTTTGATTACCTGCAAAAAAGTTTCCTGCTAATCCTAATGGAACAACCGTTCTATAAAATAAATATCTACCTATTAACTCACTTAATAATGCACCAATAGTTGAAATAATTAAAATAATAATCCCTAATTTTACAAGTCCACTAGATATAAATAAAATAACAAATAGAGGTAATATAAGTGCAAATATAATTAGACTATATAAACGAATTTTCTTTAGCTTTCCAAAATGCTCTTGAAGTAATATTCTTGTTCTATTAAGTTGATAATATAAAACATCTTCTTGATTTAAATTACGATAAAATATAACTTCTTCATAAATAATAAGAACTTGTATCATTCCAGCCAAAAGTGATACAGCTAAGAGTACCATTGCCCCATCTTTACCATTTGTAAATAAAAGCATTGTAGATATAAGTAAAAATCCTATATATCCAGAACCAAAAAATCTTTTAGTAGTTGATTTTCTATCCCAAGATGGACGAGCTTTAATTCTATAAATCATAGATTGTGCATATATACCAAATACTCCTATCATTAAAGTAATTGCCATAGTAAATAATAGTAAAGAGCCTTTTATCTCTAAAAAATACATTCCTGCTACAACTGTTGCAAGTCCAGTATAAACTCCAAGTGCGATAGCTTCACGAGACAACCAAGATGTTTTCCAATTTTTCATAGCCATAATTGCCATAATAGGTCGTCCTAAATGTAAGGCTGAAAGTGGTAATCCAATAGCTGATGGGATAAATGCCATAATAGCCATAGCTAGAGTTGGTTCTGGAAGATTAAATCCAATACTAAAAAGCAGTTGACCTAAAAATAGCGCTAAGAATGCACCTAAAGATATTTGTGTTAGAATAGTCATAAAGACTAAAGGTAACTCTGAATGAGCTGGTTTTAGTAATCTCTCATCAGCAGGTTTATACTCTGGCATATTTTCAGGAAGTGTGTATCTTGTTGTTGGTTTAGTAATATTTATATCTGGTAGATGAGGTGCAACTCCCTCTTTTTTCATATCATACTTTATCCACTCATCTTTATTTACAGCCTCTATCTCAATAGCTCCAGCAGGACAAGCTTGAATACAAGCAGGAGTTTCCCCAACAGCTAACTTATCATGACACATATCACATTTAGTTACTATTCCTCTATCTTTATTAAATACAGGAACTTCATAAGGGCAGTTCCAAGTACAATATTGACACCCAATACAACTATCATCATCATGAAATACTATTCCATTATCTTCAAATTTAATATATGAGTTAGTTGGACATCCACGCAGACATTCAGGGTCTATACAGTGGTTACAGCTCATAGAGTTAAATAGTTGAGATACATCAGGAAATACTCCACCCTCCATCTCTCCAACTCGTCGCCATTTTACATCAGCAGGGTTATTTTGAAGCTCATTACACGCTACTTCACAACAGTGACACCCAACACAAGCTGTTGCATCAAAATGAAAACGATACTGCTCTCCATCTTTGAGTTCTGGAATATCTATACTATAATTCCCACACTGCATTCCTGTATCAGCTTTATGTTTTATAAAACTATCTAAAGGTGTACTATCTGACATATTATACTCCCTTTAATTGCACTAATAATTCTGAAAAGACACTTGCTCTTGAACTCTTATTAGTATCTGTCATCATATAGATAATCTCACTCAATTTATTTGGTACTTTTGGATTTATCTTACTTACTTCATCTCTTGTAATTTTTCTAGGTTGTGATAAAATTGGTTCAAAGTCATCATCTACTCCTGCAAATCTTTTCTCATCTGTAAGAAGTTTAAATAATTTCATTCCGAAATCTATAATCTCAAAATTCTCTTTTTTATATGTTTTTGAATTCTCTTCTAATTCTAATATTACTCCTAAATTTAGCTTATCATTTAAAATATAATTCATTTTAGTTGTAAATCCAATAGCTTGATATGAGTAGTTATAACTTAAAAATCTATCTTCAAATATTTCAAAACTCTCACCTCTTTTCTTATACTTTGCATAAGTTTTAAGTAGATATTTAATATGATATTTCGCCTCTACAATAGGTATAGCTTTATGTAAAACTCTCGCCTCTTTTGCTTCTCTAGTAATTTTACCACCAATCAAAATATGTACACCATCTACACGATTGCCTTCTTCATCTTTGGCTTTACAACCTTCAAATCCAATATCAGCAATTCCATTTACTCCACACCCTTTTGGACACGCCGACCAGTTCATTCGTACCATTCCATTTTTAATTGCCACTTCAGAATTAAGAAAATTTGCCATTTCAATAGCATCAGGCTTATTTGGAATAACTCCGAAACTACAAGTTTTTGTACCTGCACAAGCTATCATATCATTAAAATATATATTATTATATCCTCTATATTTAGCAATTATTGTTGTAGATTCAAATGCTTCTAGCGAATCTTTATCAATATTAACTACAAATATATTTTGGTCATAAGTTAATCGTAAATCTCCTGAACCAAATCCTTTTGCTCTATTTGCAACTTCTATTATATCTGTACCACTAAATATTCCAGATGGAACTACTATTTTATACGCATATTTACCATTTTTAAGAAGGACTCTATTTGAACCTAATGCAATATTTTGAGATTGCACTAATGTTTGACCTGCCTCTTTAAAATCTTTTCCTGCTATTCTCTTTACCTCATCAACAAAAATTTCAACACCAACATCTTGAAGTAAAAAGTGTAATCTATTCTTATTTCTATTATCTCTATATCCATAAGTTTTAAATGTTTCTAACAGTGCCATATAAAAATCACTTACTTCATCAGTTGTTACAAAGAGATTAGCATCTTTAGACTGCACACCAACTCTTGCACCTAAATATATATTAAATCCAAATTCGCCACTATGATTTGCTAAAACAAAACAACAATCATGTCCAAAGATGTTACAAGAGTTTGATAATGAACCTAAAATTCCAGTATTGAATTTTCTAGGAAGAGCTGAAACCCATTCAAAATTTTCAATAGTTATCTCTTGAAGTTTATCTACAATAGGTTTAGTATCTATGATATTATCAAATGCTAAACCATCTAATGGGTCTGCTACAATATTTCTAGGATTATCAACACCTGTTTGAAATGTACTAACTCCTACCTCTTTAAGCTCTTTTAATACTTTTGCAATATTTTCTATCTTTATATAACGCAACTCTATTTGCATTCTTGTAGTTATATCTATATAATCATTTCCATATTTTTGAGCTACTTCTCCGATACGAACAGCTTGAGCATAATTTAATTGACCAATAGGCAGACGAATACGAAGCATAAACTCTTCACCTTTGTCAAATAGACCAAAACATTTTAAAAAATATTGACTATCCTCTTTGGATAACTCTTCATATCCTAAACTTGCTATCTCTTCAAGCTTTGTATAAACATCTTTAGGTTCTTTTAATGCTTTTGTTTTTTCAACTTTATTCTGCTTTTTATTTCTACTCTCAAATGCAGATTTTAAAATACTCATAAAAATTCCCTTGGCTTTTTTAATATTATATCTATAAATAAATATATAAATACCCATTTGATGCCTAAAAACTAATCATAAAATTAAAATAAACAGTAGTTATATAAGCTATAATCCATTTATAAATTTAAATTGCTTAATAAAATTAAGCGTACAAAGGAACATTATGGCAGGATTTAAAGCTCTAAAGGGTCAAGGACATGCACCAACACTCTTCGCAGCATTTTTATATTTTGACTTTAGTTTTATGGTTTGGACAATGCTTGGACCATTATCTACAGAGATAGCAGAGGCTCTTGCACTAAATGGACAGGTTATTACATCTTCAGAAAAAGCAACACTTCTCTCTATACCTATATTAGCAGGTGCTTTACTACGCATCGTACTTGGTTTCTTAGTTGATAAAATTGGGGCAAAGAAGACTGCTTTAATATCACAATCTATTGTAATTTTTACACTATTTTTTGCATATTCTCAAGGAAAAAATATAACTTATGACCAACTTTTAGTTGTTGCATTAGGTTTAGGATTTGCTGGAGCATCTTTTGCAGTAGCTCTTCCACAAGCAGGACAGTGGTATCCACCAAAGCTTCAAGGTATAGTCCTTGGTATTGCAGGAGCTGGTAATATTGGTGTTGTTATAGACTTTATGTTTGCTCCCAAAATTGCTGAATTATGGGGTTGGGAATCGGTATTCTTAGTAGGTGGAGTTCTTTCAACTATTATATTCATTGGATACTCTTTTATGGCAAAAGATGCTCCAAAAGAGGTATACACACCACGACCTAAAAAACTTAGAGATTATGGTAAGCTTCTTAAAGATAAAGATACATGGTGGTTTAGTCTATTCTATGCAGTAAGTTTCGGTGGATTTGTAGGATTTGCTGGATATATGAAAGTTTATTTGATGAATACATATCAAGCAGATATGAGTTCGTTTGGTATTGCTGTATTTGATGAGACAAATGTAAAAGTTATTGCAGGTTACTTTGGTGCATTAACAATATTTGCTGGAGCTATTTTGCGTCCAGTAGGTGGAGCAGTTGCTGATAAAATGGGTGGTGTTAAATCATTATATATATTCTTTGGTTCAGTAGCTACTCTAGCACTTATCAATGCTTCATTTACTCTTCCATTTTGGTTAGCTATTTTAGTTATATTCTTTATAATGGCAAATTTAGGTATGGCAAATGGTGCAGTATTTCAGTTAGTACCACAAAGATTTGGTAAAGATATAGGTATTATGACTGGTTTAGTTGGTGCAGCAGGTGGTATTGGTGGTACAGCACTGATTCAAACATTTGGTTGGAGTAAAGGTGCATTCGATGGGTACACAGCAGGATTTATCATATTTGCAACTGTCGTTTTATTGGCAATAGCAGGTATTAGTTTTGTTAAAACAAGATGGAGAACAACTTGGGGTGCAAATGCTGGAGGCATTATATAATTAGATGAACCAACATATCAAAACAACATCTTTTTCTCTTGCAAAAGGGAAACAACTAACAGGTGATGATTATGCTATTGTAAAAAAGTTTAATAATTTAACAGTAGCAATAGTTTGTGATGGCGTTGGTTCAGCTATTGAAGGGGCTAATGCTGCAAAACGAACAGCTACTCAACTTATAAATAGTTTTAAGACTAAACCAAATAGTTGGAGTATTCAAAAATCTATAGATAGTTTTTTACACTCTATTAATAATGTCTTATATCAAGAGTCCATAGAGAATTATGAACGACCTGAAATTGTTACTACTATGACTATTGTAGTTATTCAAGGAGATAGATTATATGGTGCAAATGTAGGTGATAGTCGTGTTTATCTATATCGAGACAACTCTCTTACACAACTTTCTCAAGACCATAGTATGGAAGAGAAGGGATATGAGGGTGTTTTAACTCAAGCTATTGGATTAGAAGAGAGTATCTCTCCATATTATTTTGAGAATATTATTCAAAAAGGTGATTATATACTTCTATGTAGTGATGGACTATATACCGAATTAGACAAAGAGAAGATAGAAGATAATATATTATCAGGTGCATATAGTTTAGTTAAAAGTGCAAGTACTCTTAATAATGATGATTTACCAGATGATACAACAGCAATTACTTTAGAGATAAATAATATACCTTTAGTTGAAACATTAAAAAAACAGAAGCTTATAATATATGAAAAATATTCTAAAGGTGATGTTATAGATGGATATAAACTAATTAAGCCACTTATTCAAAATAATCTTACTTGGCTTAGTGAAAAAAAGGGAGTTAACTATGTTATTAAATTTATCTCCTATCAAGCGATAGATGATGAGGTTGAACTCGATTTATTTGTATCTGAAGCTTGGAATGCCACTCGTCTGAAAGCAGGTTTCTTTCCTAAAGCTGTTATCCCCAAAAAACGAACACATCGTTATTATATTATGGAATATCTCTCTGGAGAAAATATAAAAGATGTCACAAAAAAGAGAGTATTAATTACTGAAGATGCAATTACTATGACAAAAACTCTTTTAAAAGCAGGTCAATATCTTATAAAATATGATTTAGTTCACGGAGATATTAAACCTGAAAATATAATGATGCTGGATAGAAAAGGTAAACACTATTTTAAAATTGTAGATTTTGGTTCAATTGTACAGATATATTCAACACAATCACGAGCAGGAACACCTAGCTATTTAGCACCAGAAAGATTTAAAGGGTCAGCAATATCTGAAAGTACAGAGATTTTTGCAATAGGTGTAACACTATATCAATCACTTACGAATAGATATCCTTATGGAGAGATAGAACCATTTCAAACACCATCTTTTAAACAAGCAGTAGTTCCATCTAAATATAATAAGAATATACCTGATTGGTTAGATAGTATTATTATGCGTTCTATCGCATTAAATCAAGAAGAACGATATAATAATTACTCCGAGATGCTTTATGAGTTAGAAAACTATCAAAAAGTAGCTCCATATTATGATAAAAGTAAACCACTAATGGAGAGAGACCCATTAAAATTTTTTAAAATAGGTTTCTATTTAGAATTTTATATCTTACTAGGTCTATTCTTCTGGTGGTTTTTACTATAAAGTGAGAAAATTAGTCACTTTATATATTTTAATTTATTGCATATAATAATATATTGCTAATTCTAAACTATTAGAGAGTAGAATACATACAAAAAGAGAGAAAAAATATATGAAAAATATTAATCCAAATGTAGAAAAATTATTAGAATTAGGGAAAGAGTCATTATTTGAAGTAGATTATAAAGAGCTTGGTCTATTATATAGTGACAAAGAAGATTTATTAAGTGTTATTTTTGATGATAATTTACACTTTAGTAATAAAAATAGAAATTACCCTTATGCTCCTATTCATGCTATATACGCATTAGGTAAACTAGAGATAGAAGAGACTTTTGATGAGGTATCTAAACTAATTAACAGATATGATGATGACTATTTAGCAAATGCCATAGTTGATTATGCAAAAGATTTAAATTGTCTAAATAAAATCAATTTTATTCCAAGTTTTTACAAAGCTTTAAATAGAGAAGTGAAAAAAGAAGAAGTTATAGAAAAAACTCCTGAACCTGTGGTTGAAAAAGAAGAAGTTGTAGAAAAAGCTCCTGAACCTGTGGTTGCAAAAGAGGAAGTTGTAGAAAAAGCACCTGAACCTATAATTAAAAAAGAAGAAGAAGTTATAGTTATTGAAACTGATGAATTAATTAAAGAAGCTATAAATGAGATGCATGATAAAGATGATAATAAACCAGCTGTCAAAAAAGGTAGAGCTCCTGTAAAAGAACCTGTTAAACATATTAAAGTTGGAAGAAATGAACCTTGCCCTTGTGGAAGTGGAAAAAAATATAAAAAGTGTTGTCTCAACTCTTGATAATCCCTCAAATACTAAATATTATATCAGATAAATTAGCCACTAATTATAATGCAAAATTAATTATAGTTGGTGGAGCTGTTAGAGACCATTTTTTAAATAATTCTATTAAAGATTATGATATTGAAGTTTATGGATTAGATGAAATTAAAGATTTAGAGAATATATTAAAAGAGTATGGCACAGTTAATATTGTTGGTAAAAGTTTTGGTGTTCTGAAATTTAATTTTGAGAATGAAGAGTATGATTTTTCATTTCCGAGATTAGAGAATAAAGTATCTAAAGGACATCGTGGATTTGATGTAATTTGTGATGGAAATTTAGATTTTAAAGAGGCAAGTAGACGACGAGATTTTACTATAAATGCAATGGGGTATAGTATTTCAACAAAAGAGTTTCTTGACCCTTTTAATGGAAGAGATGATATTAAAAACAAGTTATTAAGAGTTGTCGATGCAAAATCATTTATTGAAGACCCTTTAAGAGTATATCGTGCAATACAATTCTCTGCTAGATTTGAATATAGATTATCTAATGAGAGTGAAATTTTATGTAAACAGATGGTTCAAGATAATATGCTCGATGAGTTACCTAAAGAGAGGGTATATCAAGAGTTGGTTAAAATGCTTCTAAAATCTAAAAGACCATCTATTGGATTTCATCTTATGAACAGACTCAATATAAAAAATAATTTCAATCTAAAATATATAGATAGAGCTTCAACATCAAATATCAAAATATTATTAGCAACTTTATGTATAGGATTAGATGAAGAGGAGAGTAAAAAATTACTCTATACTCTAATAGATAATCACAATCTTATATTATCTATATTAAAACTTTTAAGATTTTATAATAAACCTCATCATCTATATACTGATTTAGATATTAAAAACTTGGCTACAAAAATAGATATAAGTGAATTGGTGACATTAATAAAAGTAGATAAAAATAATTATGAAATTGGCGAGAGATTATTATCAAAGGCTAAAAAATTAAATGTTGAGAATGGTTCTATAAAGCCATTGATTAATGGAAAAGAGTTAATTGATATAGGATTAACTCCATCTCCTCAATTTAAACATATATTAGATAAGTTATATCAAACTCAATTAGAGAAAGATATAACTTCAAAAGATGAGGCTATTAAGTATTTAAAGCTCTATACAAGTTCCAATACCACTACTGGTTAAGATTTCTAATAATAGCGAATGCTCAACTCGTCCATCTATGATATGAGCCTTTTTAACTCCACCTCTAAGTGCTTCAATACAAGCATCTACTTTAGGCACCATTCCACCATTGATTGTTCCATCTTCTTTTAATGATTGAGTCTGCTCTATACTAAGATTTGTAAAGAGTTCCATATCTTTATCTAAAACACCTTTTGTATCTGTTAAAAATAGAATTTTTCTAGCTTTCATAGCTATTGCAATTTGACTTGCTGCTAAATCTGCATTAATATTAAATCCAGGGTGACCTATTGTACTGCTTGAAGCAATTGGTGCAATAACGGGTACAAAGCCATCATCTATAATATTATCCACAATAGCCGTATTAACTGTTTCTATTATTCCCGTATATCCAAAATTCTCAAAATCTTTAGCCCTAGCTTCTAAAAAATTTGCATCTTTCCCTGATATTCCAATAGCTTTTCCACAATGATTATTCAGTAATGATACAATCTCTTTATTTATCTCTCCACTAAGTACCATTTCAGCTATACGCATAACTTCTCGTGTAGTAACTCTTTGTCCATCTACAAATTTTGTTTCAACTCCTAAATCTGCCAATAGTTTAGTAATGCTACTTCCACCACCATGAACCACAATAGGTTTAATCCCTACAAGATGCAATAGGACTATATCTTCTGCAAATTGTTCTTTTAAAATATCACTTGTTTGAGCAGAACCACCATATTTGATAACTATTTTTTCATTGTTAAATCTTTGGATAAATGGTAAAGCATCTAGCAGTGTTTGTACTACTTCTATTTTTCGTTTCATATTTTTTAAATTTCCTAATAAATATTTATATATTCATCTATCTCTTTTAAAATAGACTTTTTTATCTCTATCCTTAGGTGCATTATAGATAGAGGTAACATAAATTTTTCTATTTTTACAACATCTTTTTGGGTTACAAGAAGAGAATCAGCACCAGAATCTCTAAGTAAAGTCAAAATTACCTCTTCATCAAAATATGCATGGTCTGGTAAGATTTTTTTAGCAATAATTCCTTTTTTGGGAAGATATGGTATTAATCTTTTTGGGTTAGATATAGCCATAACTAAAAGCATTTTATCTTTTAAATTAGAGAAGCTAACTATTCGAGTAAAGTCTCTATCTTCTCTTAATACAATATTGGCATATTTTTTTGTAAATGCAAATTCTCGCATAGGTCCAGCAGGAAATACAAATGAATTATTAATTTTACTAGGTTCTAATATTATCTCAAATTTACGAATATCTACACGATTAAATCCATCATCTAATATAATAAGCCTAGCTCCATCATTAACAGCTTTTCTTACAGCCTCTTTTCTATCTTCACTAACAATTATACTAGCATTTGGAAGTAATTTAGCCATTAACATAGCCTCATCACCACTTGTTTCAACATCACACAGTATCTCTCCATCGCGACTAACTTCAATAAGTCCACGACTCAATCGTCCATATCCTCTTGATATTATTGTTGACTCTTCATATCGTGATGCTAATGCAATTACAAATGGTGTCTTACCACTACCTCCAACTAAAAGATTTCCCACACTAATAATAGGTATATCAAACTCTTCAGCTTTTACAAAAAATCGTCTTAATTGCATTACTATTCCATAAATGATAGAGAGAGGAAAAAGTATTGGCATCAATAAATAATGATAAAACTTAGGGCTAAAAAAAAGCCCTTCAAAAAAAGAATTGATAATATTACTCCTGATTTAAATGTGTTTTTCTGCTACTTTCTTTATAGCATTACAAACTTTCATAACCTCATCATCTGTTAAACTGTGATACATAGGAAGAGACATAACTCGTTGATAAACTCCTAAAGCTCTAGGAAAATCAAAAACTCTTATTGAATATTTATCTTTATAATAGTCCATAAAATGTAATGGAATATAATTAAGTCCTATCATTACGCCCTCTTTTCTAAGCTCTCTAGCAAAAGCATCTCTATTAGTATCAACTTCTATTATAAAATAACTTAATGTATTCTCTTCTTGAATTTTTGGTAGTGTAATACTCTTTACATTATTTAACTCTTTAAGATACATATCACTTATCTCTTTTTTTCTTGTAAGTGAGTCATTAAGATTTTCAAACTCTGCCAAACATACAGTAGCATTAATTTCGCTCATACTATACTGCCAACCAATATTTACAACATTATATAAATAATCTACGCTATCAAAAGATATTCCATCTTCTTCAGACCTAATACCATGATTTCTAAAAAGTTTTGCTCTTCGATATAATTGTTCATCATCTGTAACAAGTATACCACCATCAACAATACCTTTTTGAAGATGAGGTGCGAAACTATACGATACCATATCAGCACCTGTATTACCAATAAGGTTACCTTTATATTTGCTTCCCATAGCATCACTAGCATCTTCTATAACTTTTATTTTATATTTCTTAGCCATCTCATATAATCTATCTAAATCACAAACTTTACCAGCTATATGATTAATAATAACTGCTCTAAGTTTTTTACTTTTATTTTTAATAAGTGTTTTTTCTAATTTATTTAAATCTATAAAATAGTCACTGTCAACGCAATCAACAAAAATTGGTTCAGCATCAAAATGTCTTACAACTTCTGGTAAATCAGGAAAGCTATTTACATTACATATAATTTTATCCCCTCTTTTTAAATCTAAAGCACACATAGCTAAATGAAGACTTGCAGTGCTATTTGTCACAGCTAATGCATATTTAGCACCAATAAAATTACTAAAATCTTTCTCTAGTTGTTCAACTTTTGATTCACACTCCAATGACAGAACTTCATCTATATAGTTTTTATGCTTTGTATCAATTTTCTGTCGATAAAATGGAATTATATCTTTCATTTGTATTCTCTCTTATATATTTTATTTATTATTATACTATTCTTATATAAACCCAAACTGCTAGATAAAGATTAAAAAGGATTTATATGATAAAAATCTCTAATTTCTCTTTTTAATCATCACACTTTTTTGCTCCAAGTTTCATTAACTCGTTACAAGAAAAACCAGCCTCCTTTCTTGCGTCAACATTTATATGTGGTCTATGTTTCGTAATAAGTTTATATTTTGTTAATATCTCTATATATTTTAGTTCAACATCTAGTTCATCTTTATCACATAGATATTTAAACCATTTGTCACCTTTTTGTACATGAATTATCTCTTCATCGTATATTGTTTTCAACATATTCATCAATCTTTTAATATTTGGATTTTTATGTCTATTTTCTAATTTCTTAATAATTTGAGGATTTACATCTAATCCACTAGCTTCATAGTATCTAGGAATAATAGCCATTCTATCAATAATATTATCTCTTGTATGAAAAGAAGCATCAAATAGTCCACAATGTACAGGAAAGTCACCATAAGAGTATCCTAAATCATTCAAAAGTTCATTTAACATTTCAAAGTGTCGCATCTCATCAATAGCCACCTCTATCCAATCAATCTTATAATCAATTGGCATAAATGGATAACGATATACAGCATCTAATGCTAAATCAATAGCTGAATACTCAATATGAGTCACAGAGTGAACAAGTGTAGCTAAACCTTCATTTGTATCAAAATCTTTTCGAGATGGTAAATCTCTGGGATTAACAATCGTACAAAATGATGAATAAGATGGTTCATTAAAAGTCTCTATCTTATTATCTTGTATAATATTACTATCTGCTTTTATATGATATAAAACATCATTAATAAGTGTTTTTTTTATTTTAATATCATCGCTTATAATTGCACTTTTTAATGCCTCTTGTATATTCATATTATCTCACTTTAAATTTTATATTTTAAATCTCTATATTTATACTTTTTTTGTCGATTAAAGCTCTGTTTAGTTTTTCAAATAAAATCTCTTTTGTATCTCCCGTACTATATTGAGCGATAGCTATCTTTTTATGTTTTAGATATTTTTTAAGTTTATTAGAAATATCTATGGTTGAATTAATATCTGAGTGTGTTAATATTATTGCATAGGTATTAGAGTTAAGTTTACCAAGATAGTCAGTTCTCCTAACAACTTTTTTAGTAATTGAGTGTAGAGTTTTTATATCTACTTTAAATGCAATTATTGAAAATTCATAACTATATCGTTGCGCTCTAAGTAACTCTTTATCTACAAAAGATTCAAACATTATTTGGTTATATGCACCACTATCACTCTCTTTTTCTAAAAGCTCTTTTACCTTGTGAAAGTTAATTCCATACTCCTCTGCTTGGTCTCGAATAAGAGTATCTTTATGTAAAAGCATATAGAGCATAAGTAAGAATGTATAAACAAAAATAGAGAGTATAACAACACCTAGAATAATAGTTGTAAACATCTCTTTATATTCAAAGGTATCATTAAGTGAGACAATCATAATAAGAGCCAAACCACCTTTCATACCAGCAAGACTTAAGATATTTGTCCAGTCTGAAGGGAGTTTTTTATACTTAATAAATACCCAAATAATCATATATCTGACTACTGTTGTAACAGCAAAAACATATAAAATTTCATTAGAGTATTTAAATAGAAGTTCAAGGTTAATAACATTTGCAATAGAGATAAAGACAACTGCATTCGCAAAAAGTCCAAGATAACTTGCCTCTTTTTTATAGGCTCTAAATGATACTAAAGAACTACTTGTTTTATTTAGGAAAAATATTAATTTACTCTGTTTTTTTCTTTTTTTGTAATGTCCCTCTTTATCAAAGAAATATTTAAAAAGAAGTACAGAGATAACTATGGATAAAATTCCTGAAAGTTCTATTTTGTCTGCTATAAAAAAAGATAGACTTCCCATAACATATATAGATATAAACTCATCGAAACTATTTCGTGAAAATTTAAAACTATAATAACCTAAAAAGCCAATCAATCCACCTATAAAAATAGAAGAGAAAAGTGTATAAACTATACTCCATAATAGAGCATATATGTCTAAATTTGAACCAGATAATATAGGAATAGCGATAAAAAAGAATATAACCATTGCTGTAATATCATTAAAAAGACTCTCGCCTTCTGCAAATAGTTTAAGTTGTTTTGCCAAAGCAAATTGAGAAAATATTGCCCCAACAGATACAACATCTGTAGCCATTAATGGAGTAAAAAGTATAAGTAGGTGAAAAAATGATAAATCTTTCAGATAATCTGTTTCATAAGTAAACCCAACAGCTAAAATAATAGAGATTATTACAGCAATAACAGCTAAGTAAATTATGCTTGAACCATTTTTTTTAAGTTCACTTCGAGATAATCCAAGAACATCTGGGATTAATATAATAGGTAACATCATATACATAATCTCTTTAAAATTATCGCCTAGTACAGATAAATCAAAAATATAGTTAAAGAGATAAGAGAGAATAATTAAAGTTAAAATAAATGGGATTTTTGTATACTCTTCTATAAATCTTGAGAATAATAGTGTTACTAAAATTAATAAAAATATCTCTAACATATATAATAATTATCCTCTTTTGTATATAGATTTGTATCTATTCTAAGTAGAGATGGTATATTATACACCACCTCTTTGTATATTTATAAGATTTTTTACTCTACTTCAGCATCAATTACATCATCATCTTTTTTATTTTTATCTTTAGATGAAGTCTCTTCAGGTGCTTTCTCTTCTTTCTCTTTTGCATACATAGCTTCTGCTAGTTTATGACTTTTTTCTGTAAGAACTTTTACTTTCTCTTCTATTTGCTCTTTTACAGCAGAATCATCTTTTAAGATACTCTCTAAATCAGTGATAGCTGTTTCTATGTTAGCTTTTTCACCTGCATCAAAGTTTTCTCCTAAATCTGTTAATGATTTTTTTGTTTGATGAATAAGTGCGTCAGCTTGATTTTTAACTTCTACTAACTCTTTTCTAACTTCATCTTCTGCTTTATGTGCTTCTGCATCTTGAACCATTTTTTCTATCTCTTCATCACTAAGTCCAGACGAACCAGTAATTTTAATCTCTTGTGATTTTCCAGTCCCTTTATCGTGTGCAGATACTGTTAAGATACCATTTGCATCAATATCAAATGTAACTTCAATTTGAGGAACACCTCTTGGAGCTGCTGGAATATCTCTTAATTCAAACATACCTAAAGATTTATTATCTTTTGCAAACTCTCTTTCACCTTGAAGTACATGAATACTTACTGCTGGTTGATTATCTTCTGCTGTTGAGAATGTTTGAGATTTTTTAGCTGGAATTGTTGTACCTTTTTCGATTACTTTTGTTGTAACTCCACCTAATGTTTCAATACCAAGGCTAAGAGGTGTTACATCAAGAAGAAGTACATCTTTAACATCACCTGCTAAGACACCACCTTGAATAGATGCACCTAAAGCAACAACCTCATCAGGGTTAACTGATTTATTTAAATCTTTTCCAAAGAACTTTTTAACCTCTTCTTGAACTAAAGGAACTCTAGTTGAACCACCAACCATAACTATCTCTTTAATTGCACTTGTGCTAACACCAGCATCTTTTAATACAGAAGAAATTGTAGTAATTGTACTAGCTACTAAATCTGATATTAAAGATTCAAATTTTGCTCTTGTAATTTTTGTAACAAGGTGTTTAGGTCCAGTAGCATCAGCTGTAATAAATGGTAAGTTAATCTCTGTTTCTGTTGCAGAAGATAACTCTTTCTTAGCAGCTTCAGAAGCATCTTTAAGTCTTTGAAGAGCCATAACATCAGCTTTAATATCTACACCTGTCTCATTTTTGAACTCATCTGCAACAAAATCAATAATTCTATTATCAAAATCATCACCACCCAAGAATGCATCACCACCTGTTGACATAACTTCAACAACACCATCGCCAGTCTCAAGAACAGTAACATCAAATGTACCACCACCAAGGTCATAAACAACTATCTCTTCAGCATCTTTTTTGTCAAGACCATAAGATAGAGCTGCTGATGTAGGCTCATTTATAATTCTTAAAACATTCATTCCTGCAATAGTTCCAGCCTCTTTAGTAGCTTTTCTCTGTGCATCATTAAAGTATGCAGGAACAGTAATAACTGCATCAGTTACAGTTTCACCAAGGTATGCTTCAGCATCTTCTTTCATCTTCATAAGAATTTTTGCTGAAATCTCTTGAGGTGTATATGTTTTTCCAGCTACTTCAATAGCACAAGCACCACTTCTATCAATTACATGATATGGTAGTCTCTCTTTAGCTTCATCTGCTTTACTCTCTTCACACATAAGACCCATAATTCTTTTAATAGAATAGATAGTCTTTTCTGGATTTGTTACTGCTTGTCTTTTTGCACTATCACCAACTAAAATTTCGCCTTTGTCTGTATAAGCAACTATAGATGGTGTTGTATTTTTACCCTCTTTATTTGCAATAATTGTAGCTTCTCCACTTGTGAATACTGCCATAGCCGAGTTTGTTGTTCCTAAATCAATTCCTAATACTTTTCCCATGTTTTACCTTCTGTTAATTTATTTTTAATTATTTTTTTGTACTGACCATTGAAGGTCTAAGAACTCTATCTTTTATCATAAAGCCCTTTTGCATAACTTGTACAATATGTCCCTCTTCATGCTCATCACTATCTACTTGCATAATCACTTGATGAAGATTTGGGTCAAATTCACCCTCACTCTCTATCTCTATAATAGAATTTTTCTCTAAAATCTTTTTAAGTTGCTCATAAGTTAGGGTTACACCCTCTTTCATCTTATCAATTACTTCAGATTTGTCTTCAGTCTCCTCTTCAGCTTTAGATATAGATAATAAAGCTTGGTCAAAAGAGTCCATAACTGCTAAAATATCTTTAGAAAAACTCTCATTAGCATAACTAATAGCTGTTGACTTATCTCTGTTTAATCTTTTTTTTGTATTTTCAAAATCAGCATGAGCTCTTAAATATTTATCTTTCCACTCACTAGCTTCTGCTTTTGCTTTTTCAAGTTCATTATCATTTTCAGGTAATGAAAATGTTTCATCTTTCAACTCTTCTAAAACTTCTTCTTGAGGTGCTTCTTCTACGATAGGCTCATCTTTTGTCTTTTCACTCATTTAAAGCAACTCCTTTTATTAATTTAATTTTATATCTAATATTAGATATATGACGGCATTATACAACATTGAGTTGATTTTGTCAAGTATCAAAGTGAATTATTTTTATAAGTATACTTTAGTCTTTATGACTCAACTATTATTTTTAACACAATATAGAATATACTTTTTATAAAATACGAGGAAAATATTATGAATATACTAGAAGAAGATTATTTTAAGAGGCAAATTCAATTATGGGGAGAAGAGGTACAAAATAGTTTAAAAGATAAACGAATAGCTATAATAGGAAGTGGTGGATTAGGTTGTAGTTTAGCTTTAGCGTTAGGAACTAGTGGAATTGGTAAGATAGATATAGTAGATTTTGATGAAGTATCTTTACATAATATTCATAGACAGATAGGATTTAAATTAGAAGATGAAGGTAAGAATAAAGCTCAAGTTGTAACTGAATTAATTCAAGAGAAGAGTCCTTTTATAGATATTAGAGCATTTGAGATGAATTTTGATGAGTTTCACAAGTTTAATAACTCTTACGATTTAATAATTGATGCTACGGATAATTTAGCAGTTAGAAAAGATATAGATATATATGCAAAAAAATTAAAGACTCCTTGGATTTATGGAAGTGTTGAGGGGTTTAATGGTCAAGTCTGTTTTTTTGATAAATCAAATTTTTCTGTTTTTGCAATGTCAAATCATATACCAAAAGGGATTACAGCTCCAATGGTTATGCATATCGCATCACTTCAAGCAAATTTAGCATTAAGATATTTGGCAGGTATGAAAATTACAAAAGATAAGTTGTATTATCTATATTTTAATGATGATGGAGAGTTGATTACTCAAAAATTTGGTATGCCCAAAGAGTAATATGATAAAATAACAAAAAATAAATAGGAGTAATTTTATGAAGATGAAATTAATTACAATTGTTTCTGTAATGGCAATCTTTTTAACAGGTTGTACACAAGAGACTCAGAACTCGTTAAGTAGGTCTTTTCAAAATTGGACAGGTACAGATGGTGTTCTTGATGTTTACGCTGGAGATAAACTAGTAAAAAGATTTATTAAAATTGATAAACTATCAACAGCTTATGGAACAAATGATAATAATCCAAGACCATACAGATATGGATATGGAATTGATGACAAGAATTTAAATTCTAAAAAAGATGAAGGTGAGAAAAAAGTATACTTTGAATTCTCTGACTACTCAACAAGTTATGTATTTTACACTTTAAAATAAAAAGGACAAAGAATAATGAAAATAATTTCAAGTAAAGATGCACCAGAAGCAATAGGTGCATATTCACAAGCTATCGAAGCAAATGGATTTATATATACTTCAGGACAAATTGCAATGGATGAAAAAGGTATAATAGTAGCAGATGACATTGAAAACCAAACTCATCAAGTTATGAAAAACTTATTTTATATATTAGAGAGTGCAGGAGCTCACTTTAACGATGTTATTAAAACAACTATATATTTAGTTGATATGAGAGACTTTGATAAAGTAAATGCTATATATGCACACTATTTGGGAATACATAAACCAGCAAGAAGCACTATATCAGTTAGAAGTTTACCAAAAGATGCTTTAGTTGAAATTGAATGTATCGCACTAGCAGGAGCTAACTATACATATTAAACTTATCTAAAATATTATCACCTGTATCTATATTTATATATTTTATATTAAATTGGTTCAGGTGGTTATATAATTTGATAATAAAAGGACAAAAAATGACAAAAATATCACTAGGATTTAGTATCCTATCAATAACACTATTAATAGGATGTGGAGACAGACATAGCCCATCAAATATATATACAAATAATAAGAATAGTAATCATCATCAATCAACTCAATCAGGAAATAGTAATCATCATAATGAAAAAACTATAGCTTATTATGGAGATAAAGAAAATAATATAATTGTTGTTGTTGATATTGATAATATGGAACTAATTGATAGTTTAGCTACTGCTCATCAAAAAACATATGCAGCAGAGGTTATTAAAACACAAGGAATGGAACACTCTATTAATCCAAAGATGTATATTGATAATCGAGGAAGTAATGCTATTGATGTTTTAGATTCAAGAACTAATAGTATTACTAAAACTATTAATTTACCATTTTATCCAAGAAGTATTGATGTAGAAAAAGACACAGGATTAGTAGCTGTATCAGGAACTAATAAACCTATGGTAGCTATCATTAATAGCTATACAGATAAAGTTATTGCTACAGTAGGGAAAGATATTATTACTGCACCTACAACTAGTGGTCATGATTATGTATCTAGTGGAACATTGGCTTCAGGTCATCCACATTGGCTTAATCAAAACCATTTTGTATTAATTGATAGACAAAATAAAAAAATTATTACATATAAAATTATAAAAACAGATAATAATACATGGAGTACAATTAAAGTAAATGAGGTTAACACTCCTTCTCCCGTTCATAATCTTATTCCCCCTGAAGTACATGGAATGCATGGTAAACATGGGAAACATGGTGGACATGAATATACTTCTAAAATCTTTTTTGCAACAGCAGAAGGTGCAAATAATATATACCCATCTGTTCTAAAACTTGAGTTTATAGAAAACGAGGGATTAAAGGTCGTAGATGAACTAAAAATTCAAAAAGATGGACTTTCAGCAAATATTATGGGTGTTCATCATTTAAACTTTTTAAGAGACCAAAAAACAATATATGTAGGTTCAGATGAAGGAACACTTTTTGTTGTAGATTATACCTCGACACCTATGAGAGTTATAAAAACAGTTCAAGCAGGAAAAGGTGCAGGACATACTGATGAAATGAAACATAATAATATAGCTGTTGTAATCAATCATAAAGATAAATTTATAACTGTAATGAATACTTTAAATCATACAAAAATAGCTGATATTCAAGTAAGCAATATTCCTTCTAATGAAGTAGGTGTTGTTCAAACACAATCTCACCCTCAATATCACTTCTCAAAAGATGGTAGATACTTTTATCTCTTTTTAACAGAAGAGGGAGCATTAGTTAAAGTTGATTTAGTGGAAAAAAGAGTTGTCCAACGCTTAGAAATTGGTGGAAAGTTAGCAATGGGGTCTTTTATTGAAAAATAATTTTTAGTTGAAATTAACTATACATATTAAACTTATCTAAGATATTATCACCTGTATCTATATTTATATATTTTATATTAAATTGGTTCAGGTGGTTATATAATTTATCATCTGATTTTTTTAACTCTTTGATATATTTTTCTATTATACTATTTCCAAAAAAACTGCTCTTCTCTTCTTGGTTTGATGGATTTTTTAGTATTACTTCACCTAAAGCTTTTGGATTTAATTCATCTCTATGTCTGACTATAATTACTACTACTTCGTGCCTTTTAGATAAAATTGATAGGTCTATATCCTCTAAAAAATCACCTATTATAAAAATAATAGAACGGTTTATTATTTTACTAAATAAATCTTTTGATATGTTATAGTCTAAAGTTGAATTTTTAATATTTAGGTTATATATCTTCTCTGCAAACTTTTCAATAGTATATCTCTGTTTTGTTGGTGGTGTTAGATATGATTTATTGTTAAAATAGTATACTCCTGTAAATAAATCTTGATTATAAACGGTACTGTATCCTAAAAGTAGATATATTTCTGTAATTAAATTTTGCTTCTCTCTTACCATTTTAGTATCTTCTAATCCAAAATATAGACTAGGTGAGATTAAGGCTGTGACACATACTGATAACTCTCTATTTGAGTGAAGCTCTTTTATAAATGGCTTCTGCATTTTAGCACTAATTGTCCAATTTATTTTACGAATATCATCACCAATTTGATACTCTCTTAGCTCTCCAAAATCATAACCCTCTCCATACATTTTAGATATATGATTTCCTGATAATAAACTATATGATTGCTCTTTAGCCTTTATCTCTATAAGTTTAAACTCTTCAGCTTTTGATAATCTCATATATATTCTTTATGGAATAGGTATAGTTTTTAGAATATCTGATATTACCTCATCACTTTTAATACCTTTAGCTTGTGCTTCATAACTAAGGACTACTCTATGGCGAAGTACATTATGCACAACTACCCCAATATCAGTAGGTGTTACAAAACTGTTTCCTCTAATAAATGCTTTGGCTCTACAAGCTTTATGCAAATCAATAGATGCTCTAGGAGATGCACCAAATGCTATAATATTTTTTAATGACTCTAATCCAAACTTCTCTGGATTTCGTGTAGCAGATATTAAAGTTACAATATATTTTTCTAACTCTAAATCTATATGTATATTTTTCAATTCATCTTTTAATATATTTAAGTCATCTAAACTCATTATATTTTGTACCTCTTCAAAACTATTTCTTGATGCTTTACGCATTATCTCTAGCTCATCATCATAACTATTATGGTCTACAACTAATTTCATCATAAATCTATCAAGTTGTGCTTCAGGAAGACGATAAACTCCCTCTTGTTCTATGGGATTTTGTGTTGCCATTACTAGAAATGGAGTATCTAAATTAAAACTCTCATCGCCTATTGTAATTTGTCTCTCTTGCATAGCCTCTAATAGTGCCGATTGAACTTTTGATGGAGCTCTATTTATCTCATCTGCTAAAAGTAAATTTGTAAATAGTGGACCTTTTTTTATCTTGAAAATACTATTTTGATGGTCATAAATCTCTGCACCAATTATATCACTAGGAAGTAAATCAGGTGTAAATTGAACTCTTTTAAAATCTAAACTTAAAGCTGAAGATAGGGCATTTATTGTTGTAGTTTTAGCCAACCCAGGTACACCCTCTACTAATATATGTCCATCTGTTAGTAAACCAATAATAAGAAATTCTATCATCTCTTCTTGACCAACAATAGACTTTTTAAGCTCTTGTTTTAACTCTTCTATTTTAATATTCATATTCTTTCCTTAATAATCAAACTATTTTTAATATCACTAAATGAACCTTTTTTATCCCCATAAATTAAATTATCTAAAAGATATATCTCTTTTTTATATTTAATAGAGTCTTTAGCTAGAAGTAATCTTAATAACTCTTTATCCTTTTTTGTATTTTTAATTTTATCTATAAAACTACTCTCTTCTATTTTAGATATTTTATTAAAATCTATTAATTTAGCAGTTATAAATCCTAATATAAATATAAATAGATATTTAAAAAATGATATAACCTTCTCCCAATCTATTAACTCTTTACTTAATAATTCTGGATTATTTACACTATCAACTAATTTAGATATATTTGGAGTAGTTACAGAAAACTGATGTTTTGGAATAATTAATTTATAAGATTTTTCTAATTTAGGATTAAACCCATTAATTATAATATCATCTAGTTTAAAACTGCTTTTAGCACTAAGAGCTAGAGAGTAATCTACTGTATATAATTTAGATTTTACCTCTTGAAATATAGAGTATTTATCAGACTTTGGAATTAAATTTAAATCTAGTGGGAGATACCCTTTGCCTTTAATAGTTACATCAATGGGTATAGGTTCATAAGCTTTTACTTTATCTTTTTTTATCTTATAATCTAATCTAAAGTCACCCACAATTTGAGTATCTTTGGGAAGAGCTTTAACTTTTATAGTTACAGGATTAAGTGATATTGGAATATCTGTTTTATTTAACCCTCTAACATTATCTCTATCTCCTGAAAAACTATATGCTAATTTTTCATCTGTTGTAATCATCTGAATTAAGTTAAAACCTATATCTATATCACCTGATTTTAGAGGATATATTTTATATATATATTTAATTTTAACATTATGATAATTATCTTCTGTTTTAATATCAATACGATTAAAAATATAATCCTTACTCTTTTTAATGTCAAATTTAAATAACATAACAGAGCTATCATCTGTTTGATTTACATCTACTGTTAGAATAATAGACTCTTTAACATAAGGATTATTTTTTGATAATTTAAAATCTGTAGTAAATCCATCTGCATAGATAGTTACAGTTAAAATAATAAAAAATATCAACTTACCAAGGTTGTTTTTCATTTATATATCCTTTATTGATGAGGTCGTAAACTTTAGAACTAATTGGATATTTTTCTGATGTTGGACTCTCTGTTAATATCTTTTTTTCATTCTCTTTATTATCTTTATTTTTCTTAGAACCACTACCAGAACCACTAGAACTATTTTCACTATTAGAACTCTCATCTTCAGAACTCTCTCCGTTAGATGATGAGTTTTTAGAGGAAGGATTTAGAAGTTTTGATAGTGCATCTATCTCTGTTTGACGCATTATTACCAATGATAAATTATATAAACTATCACTATCTTCTCCTAACCACAAAGATTTAATATAAAATTTTTTAGCTTTATTATATTCTTTTAGTTTTGTATAACAATTTCCCATATTATAATATATATCTTGTTTAATCTTTTTATCTTTTGTCTTGATGGAGTGATATATATTTAATGCTTGTTTATATCTAAAATTTTTATAATAGCTATTCCCCAAAGCCAATTTGGATTCCAAGGATATATTATCTATACCTTTTAAATAATTAATAGATGAGTTAAAATCTCCATTATTATAAGACCTATACGCCAAAGAGAGATATATATTATCTAAAATTGATGCATTTAATTGTATAGAAAAAAAAGATATTAAAATAATAAGATATTTAATTGCTCTTGTATGAACTATTAAAAATAGTATAGTTGCTAAAAACAGAGGAATTTGATATAACTCAATAAAATTACTCTGTTTTTTTAATATCTTTTCAGATTTATAACTCTTATCGATAATAGATAAAATCTCTTTAGCTGTATCTTTAGGATTTGATGATGGAGTTAAATAACTATTTGTCAACTCTTGTAATATAGGATTTACTCTTGATATAACTAAATTTCCTTCAGAGTCTTTAAGTAATGAACCATCTGATTTTTTTAAAGTAGCTCCTATCTTACTACCTACTCCTAAAATAGTTAATTTAATTTCACTATTACTAATTATTCTCTGAAGAGACTCTAAATTATTCTCCTCTCCACCATCAGTAATTAAAATTAGATTTTTATTTAGAATAGATATATCAGAAATTTTATTAAATAATTTTTCTAAAGATGTTCCTCTAGTTAATATATAATCTCTATTAATACTATTTAATGCTCTCAAGATAAGAGTATGGTCTGTTGTTGGAGGAGATAGAAGTAGGGGATTAGTTGTAAAACCTATCAACATAATATTGTCATTAAGACTCTTTTTAAGAATATATCGAATAGTCTCTTTTGCATAATCATATCTATTAGGTGAAATATCTTTAGCATTCATTGAAAACGATAAGTCTAAAGCGATAATTATATCTTTAGCCTCTATCTCTTCTGATTTCACCTCTTGATTTAATATTGGACGAGATAGAGATATTGTTAATAAGATTAGTATAATAATATGTATCACTTCTATTATGTTTTTATGACGATAAAAGATATAAATTATCAAGGGAATTAATAAAAATAATATATAAGCATTTAAAAAACTCATTCAATCTCTCTTTTTTTATAGATAATTAGAATTATTAGTAAAATAAAAGCTAATAGAAGTGGGTATATAAAAAGTTGTTTAGCATTCAAAAAATTCTCTCCTCTAATTGGACTTGGTTCGAGGGAATTTATATCATCTAAAACACTCTCTAGCTCTTTTTTATTTATAGCTGAATAACTTTTAGCTCCACTATCTTTTGCAATTTGTAATAATAAATTTTTATCATAACTTCCATTTTTCCCTATACCTATTGTATATATTTTAATACCTTTAGATATAGCCTCTTTTAGTGCATTTTTTGGTGAACTGTTTCCTGAATTATGGTATCCATCAGTTAGTAATATTATGGCTCTATTTTTTGCTTTTCCATAAGATAAAACTCTAATAGCCTCTATTATCCCATCACCAATAGCAGTATTTTCACCTGCCACACCAACGCCAGTCATAGATAAAAGAAAAGATAAAGAGTTTAAGTCATAAGTTAAAGGAGAGGCACTATATGCAAAAGTTCCAAATATAACAGCTCCAATATTATCATCAAATCTATTTTTAATAAACTCATCTGTTAACTCAAGAGTAATATCAAATTTAGTCTTAAACTTATTAAACTTATCAAATCCACTCTCTGCCATAGAACCACTAGCATCTAATACTAAAACTAAATCTCTACCTCGCTTATGATAACTATCCTGACTACTATAAATAAATGGCTTAGATAAAGATATAACAAACAGAGAAAATATAATAATCTTTAACCACAACTCTACTCTTAAAAAATCACTGTCACCCTTTATCCAGTTAAGCTTGTAGAAATAAAATATTTTACTATGAACTTTACACCAGATAAAACAGGGTATCAAAAGGAGTAGCGATAATAGGATAGGTGAGGCTAGAGAGAGAGTCATATTTTTATATTAGACTTTGCCATTAACTCTTTAGCCAAACTCTTAGCTCCTTTGAAATCTGCTTTTCCTGTGCCAAGTTTTGGTAATAGTTCTACTTTAAATAGTTTACTCGGCTTCATTATTGGTAAAATATCACTCTCTTTTATTTTTAATAATATCTCTTTCTCTTCTAAATCACTAGTATATATTAAAATAATTTGCTCACCTTTTTTATCATCTGGTAGTGCTACTGCCATAATCTCTACACTATCAAGGAAAATATCTCCTAACATCTCTTCTACACTACCTAAACTTATCATCTCTCCACCAATTTTAGCAAATCTACTATATCGGTCTACTATATATATAAATCCATCTTCATCAATATGACCTTTGTCGCCTGTTTTGTAATATCTAATCCCATCAATCTCTACAATAACTTCATCTGTTTTCTCTTTATCATTTAAATAGCCTTTCATCACTTGAGAACCACCAACGATAATGAGTCCATCTTCTCCAACTGGTAGAGTTGACATAGTTAATGGGTCAACAATTTTTACAATAGTTCCACCTATCGCTTGACCAACACTTCCTACTTTATTTCCAATAATTGGACGCATTGAATCCAAATCAAGACTATCTGGCATATTTACAGATATTACGGGTGAAGTCTCTGTTGCTCCATATCCCTCAAATATATCTTTTGAGAATTTCTCTTTAAATGATGATTTTATCTCTGGTTTTAACTTCTCTGCTCCTGCTACTATCATTCTAATACTATCAAACATTAATGGGTGTAACTTTCTATTTTTAGCATATAATCTAAAGAATGTAGCTGTTCCAAACATTATTGTAGCATTGTATCTTGCTGATAATTTTCCAATACCTAAAGCATCTGTTGGGTCTGGAGCTGATACCATTGTAATACCTTCGCATAGAGGCAATAGTGTTGTAATTGTTAGTCCAAATGAGTGAAATATTGGAAGAGAATTTAAGATTACATCTTTATCTTGAAAGTTTATAAGAGCAGAAACCTGCTGAATATTTGCCATAAGATTTTTATGGGTCAATTCAATCCCTTTTGGAGTACCCTCACTACCACTACTAAAAAGAATTGTGGCTGTATCATCAATAGAGACTTTCTCAAAATAACACAACTCAATTAAAAATCTAGGCATTAAATATGATTTTAAAAGTGCTGATATTTTATCAAATTTATTAAATGTAGCACCAATACTCTCAACACTTACAAATTTATCTCCTATAACCTCATCAAAACTAAAACCTTTAGCTGATAACTTTTGCATAAACTTATCAGAACCTATCACAACTTGAATATCTGCCTTATCTAATGCACTAGCCATCGCCTCTTTGCTTAAAGTATAATTTAAATTAATAGGTCGTTTGCCTAATACAAAAAGAGACATATTTAGAATAGAACCTATTGATGAAGCTGGAAGCAATAATCCTATATTCTTTTTATCCTTTAAACTTATTTTTAAATATTTTACAAATAAAAGAACTGCTGTTATCATCTTTGCATTAGTTAAATCGCTCCCCATCGCATCAACAACACTTCTCTCTTTTAAATTTGATTTAGCTCTTTTAATCCAACTATATTGAAGAGGTTTAGAGTCAGATATTCTCTCTTCCCAAGTCAAAAATGATAATGCAGATACAGCCTGTTTTACCTCTATCGTGGTACTATTTGATGGCATCTTTTTACCTAAAGCTACAACAATATGTCTCTTTTTGCCATTTTTACTCATTATCTTATAATTATCATCTGCCCTAGAGAATGTTGAACCCCATAATCCATGAATATAAAATGGAATAATTGGGTGATTAGTACCTTTCAAACTTAATTCAAATCCTCTTTTAAATTCATTAAGTTGTCCATTGTAGCTAATCATACCCTCTGGAAATAGTGCAACAACCTCACCATTATCTAATCTATCTCGTATTTGAGATATAGCACCTCGACTAGAAGTACCAGATATTGGGATAATTTTAAAATGTTTTAAGAACCATTTTAGATACCATTTATTATATATACTTTTTTCCATAACAAATTTAATAGCTCGTGGAGATGCAAGTTGTAAAATCATCCAATCTATCCAACTAATATGATTACCTAAAAGAAGAACACCACCCTCTTGAGGTAAATTCTCTAAACCTCTAATATGAACTTTATACCTACTATGTATCAATGGAACTAAAAGAAGTCTTACAAATAGATTTGGTAACTCTCTCATTGCATAAAGAGAACCAACAAGAGTTATTACAGATGCAAATAGAAATAGTGAAGTGCTACTAAATCCAATTTTTACAAATATAATAGTTAAAGCTAAAAATATAAACATTAAAATATTTTGTATAAAATTATTTCCTGCTAAAACTATTCCCATTTGAGATTTCTTTGCAAAGAATTGAATTGTAGCATTTAACGGTACAATTAATAATCCACCAAAAAATCCAAATGAAATACTAGAGATAACCATAAATGTAATAGTAGAAGAGAAGGCAAAAAAGATAAGAGATAAAAATATACCTAACGCACCTAAAGGAACTATTCCTAACTCTATATGAAGATAAGATAATCGTCCTGCAACAATAGAACCAATAGTGATACCTATGGCACTAACAGCTAATATAGATTGAATAATTATAGCATTTTCATCACCTGTCATCATTTTATAGTGAGCTGGGAAAGAGGCAATAAGAAGTTGTCCAACACCCCAAAATACACCTAATCCAAATATACTCAACCATATATTTCTATTCTCTCTAATAATTTTTATATTACTTTTAAAATAATCTAATTTGAAATAACTATTTAAACTAAAATTGCCTTTAAAATCTTTTACCTCAAAAATTGGTAGTCTAAAGGATAGAATAGCCTCTATAATAGTTAATCCAATTAGTATCCAACCTATAATCATTAAATTTGGTAAAATCTCGTGGGGAGTTTTAAATCCACCATAATTAAATTCAAAAATAATAGAAAAAATAATAGAACTAAATAGAATAGCAATAATTGTGATTGCCTGAACTAACCCATTAGCAGTTCCTAGATATTTTATTCCAACTAACTCTTTTATTAATCCATATTTAGCAGGAGAGTATACTGCACTCTGCATAGCCAATAAAAATGTAAGTCCAAAAGATACCAAAAACCAACCTTGATAATAACTTATGGTAATTAGAATAGCGATAAATACAGCAACTATTGAACTATATCTAATGATTAAACTTTTAGAGTATTTATCAGATATATAACCTGATGGAGAGAAGAGAAATATAAATGGCAAAAGTATCATAGCATTAATTAATGCAGATAAGATGATAAGTATATCCCCATCAAAACTCTTTAATAAGACATTTTGAATTGTAATTTTATGTCCAATATCAACAGTAGCATTAATAAGTAAAATTAATAGATAGGGGATAAAGCCCCTAATTAATAACATATTTTTCATCTAAATCCTTAAATATTTTAATTTAGTCCAAATAGTCTTTGTGTATTTATAGTTGTAAGAGTGGACATCTCTTCAGAAGTCATATTACTAAGTTCTGCCATTTTATTAATTACAAAAGATGTATATAATGGCTCATTTCGTTTTCCTCTGTATGGATGAGGTGTTAAATATGGAGCATCTGTTTCAACAATTAATCTATCTTGTGGAATTTTGGGATAGGTATTAATTAATTTCTTAGCATTTTTAAAAGTAATAACTCCACCAATTCCATAATAAAATGATTTTGATAATTTCAGAAGCTCTTCATCTGCATTATAACAATGAAGAACTCCACCCTCTTCTCCTGCATATTTCTCTAATAGTTCTAAGGAGTCACGACTAGAGTCACGAATATGAACAATTAGAGGTTTTTTAAGAGTTTTAGCCCATAATATCTGCTCGATAAATACTTTTTTTTGTAACTCTTTATACTCTTCTATCTCATTTTTATTCTCTGGTAATCTGTAATAATCTAAACCACACTCACCAATAGCTACACACTTTTTATGAGATACAAAAGGTTCTAAGAATTCTCTATTATACTTTTCGGCATCATAAGGGTGAACACCTACTGCAAAATAGACCTCATCAAACTTTTCAGATAACTCAACAGCTCGAATTAAAGTATCAGGGTCTGCTGATGGAATTATAAATTTTTCAACTCCACCATCTTTTGCTCTAGCAATAACATCTTCAATATCATCTATATATCTATCATCATCAAGATGGCAATGTGTGTCAATAATCACTGCTAACTACTCTATATTAAACTTTTAGCTTTTGTTAAAGCCTCTATAACCTCATCAATATTTGCTTTTGGAATATGAACTTTCCAATCTGCTTCATCTGTATTACCTTGTAGTGATATTGCCACACTAACTACACTTTCACTCTTCTCTCCATAAGGTTGAGTAACCGTAGCTACTGAAATTTTTCCATTTTTTGTTCCACTAAGTCCTGCTTCACTTACTAATGTTGTTGTACTCATAATTTATCCTTTTATATTTAATTATTTAGTTTGATTATATCATTATTTTTTTATTTTTAGTAATGATGATATTTTTGCTTGTAACTTTAGCCATTTCTTATGCTCAATTGCAGGAAATCCACCATAAATTTTATTTCCATCTAAAGATTTTGTAACTCCACCTCTAGCTGTTATTGTGGTAAAATCACCAATAGAGATATGACCTGCTGTTCCACTTTGTCCTGCCATTATTACATTTCTACCAAGAGTTGTTGAGCCTGATATTCCGACTTGAGATGCCATAATATTATTTTCACCAATATCACTATTGTGTCCTATCTGAATAAGATTATCCAATTTTGTACCACTTCTAATAATAGTCTTTCCAAATACTGCTCTATCAATAGTACAATTTGCCCCTATCTCTACTCTATCACCTATTTCAGCTATACCATTTTGATAAATTTTGATATGCTCACCATCTTTTGTATGTGCAAAACCATATCCATCGCTACCAATAACTGTTCCACTATGAATAATACAATCTTCACCTATTGTGCTATTGTAATATACAGAAACATTTGAATGAAGCAGAGTATTTGAGCCAATAATTACATTATCTCCAATATAACAACCTGCCAAGATAGTTACATTATCCCCAATAGTTACATTTTTACCAAATCTAATTCGTTTATCAATATCACAATTATCACCTAAATGAGGGTGTCCACCTTTTGTTACTATTTTATAAGCAAATAGTTTTGATGCAAGAGCTAATTTAAGATATGGTTCATCTGTTATTAATGCAATAGTTGAAGAGGGCAAAAGATGTGCATATTTCTCTTCTATTAAAACAGCTGAAGCCTTTGTCTCTGAAAGACTATCTATATATTTAGAAGAGTTATAAAAACTAATTTCATCCTCTTTCGCATCAAGAAGAGTATTAATACCACTAATATTTTTATCTTCTCCTATATAATCAATACCTATATTTTTTGCAATAAAATCTAATCCAACCATATCTATTTAACCCCCATTTTTTCCAGAATCATATCTACATTATGACAAAAGTTTCCATTCTTTTCAATTAAAAATAAATCTTGAACTCGTTTTTTTTGTGTATGTATTTTTGCTGAAGCTATATCGACACCTATCGTATCAAAAAGAGTCATTATATATGCTAGTAACCCTCTTGTATCATCTATTTTTAGTAACATCTTTGCGTAATTTTGAGAATGATTACACTCTATATCTATATTTTTTTTATCAATACTTATTATTGGAAGCTTTGCTTTTCTACTTAAATCAAATGACTCTTTTATATAATTTTCTATGAAAGTTATTTCACCCTCATCAACACTCTCACCAAAATCTATCTTGAAATATTTTTTACCATCAAAAAGTTTGCATATATCCATATTAACAATATTTAGTCTTGATAGTTTTGCTAAAAGATAACCTAAGTTCAAATCTTTCTCTTTTATAATCTCTATGGTTAAAAAGTTCTCACTTGTAATTTTAAATTCATAATCATTAAGTAATATCGCTTTAGTTGCAATATTAATTATCTCTTCAGGTTTGTATCTTAAAAACATTAAATTAGAAGATATTGATAAAATTTTCTTTTGTCTACTTTTTAATAGAGTATTAAATTCAGTCGAGCGTTTTAGCGTATTCTCTTTTTTTATTCTTTTAGCAGTCTCATCTATCATCTCATTATGTTCAAGCGTATTAATAGATTGTATATATAAAGTTTTTAAAAGTCTTGATGTAAATGTTGAATATATATCTTCACCCACTCCATTCATATCTGCATAAGTCAAAATATAAATCATATCAAGCATTCTTTGTGTTTTAAAATGTGCTACAAATTTAAATATAGTCTTTTCATTATATAAATCTTCTCGTTGAGCTGTGTTGCTCATAAGTGTATGATATTGAACTAATAACGCTCCATCTTCTATTAATTTACTATTTAATCCTATATTTTTACCATATACTCTAAATATAGTTGCACCAACAGATGAGTGGTCTTTCTTTCTACCTTTCCCACCATCGTGAAGAAATGTAACTAATTTAAGTAACTCTCTATCTTCAGGTGTTAATTTATCAAATAGCTCTTTTACAAAATCATCTTTTATATTCTCTAACCAATATAAACACTCCAGAAGATGGCTATGTACAGAGAAACGATGATACCCATCAAATTGTGGAAGGTTTACAACTTTTTTTAGAATAGGAATAGAGTATCCTAATAGATGTGCTGTGGATAGAGTTAGCAGTGTACTATGTGCATTATCTGTTTGAAAAATTAATCTAATCTCTTTGTAATATTTTTTATTTAATTTTTCTGTTCTAGGAGCTTGTATTATTTGATGCAGTAGAGATGGTGATGCTTGATACTTTTGAGTTGCTTCTCTATTTAGATATTTTATAATTTCTAAAAGTGTATCGTCCTTTTCAGAAGCTCCTAACTGATGCATTGATGTAGTTATTTGAATATTATACTCTTGGCTCAAAATATCTATCCAGATTAGAGAGTATAATTGAACAACTCTAAGATTAGTTAATACCTTTTTTGCAAATATCATATGAGCTTCTCTTGTATTATTATATCCAAGATACTTAGCAACTTCAGGAATTAAATCTAGCCTAAGTTTATCCTCTTTTTTACCTGCTACTAGATGTAAAGCCGAACGAACACGAAACAGGAACTCTAAAGATATTCTAAAATTTTTATAATCTGTATCATTAACTATATGTTCTGGTAAATCACCTATTCTTGTAATATTATATTTGATTTTTCCTAACCAATAAACTAAATTAGCGTCTCTAAATCCACCTTCACCCTCTTTTAGATTAGCCTCCATACTTAATGGAAACTTTTTATGAAGAAGTCTTTGCTCTTCTAGTTTAGATACTATATACTCTTTTGGATTATCAAACCTAATATCATCTAATCTATTTTGAGCTTCTGTCCATAGATACTTAGAACCATCTAAAAATCTTGATTCTAATATAGCTGTCTTAATTGTTATGTCTGTTTTTGAAACATCTAATAACTCATCAATATGATGTACTCTATGACCCAATTTAAGCCCACTATCCCAAATAAGATATAATATTTTTTCTATCATCTCTTTTGTATTATATCCATCAATATCTTTATAAATAATCAACAAATCTATATCAGAATATACACAAAGTTGCTCTCTACCATAACTTCCTAATGCAGCTAAAGTAATTGGTAGAGAATTTTTAAGTGGTTGATACTCTTTAAACATTCCATGCATAGCTATTTTATATATTAATTTTATAATAGAGTCTATTTTGCGTGTATGTTTAAATAGAAAATCTTTACCTCCAGATGTAGAGAATGTCTCATCTAAAGTTTTAAAATATGTAGAAATATCATTTTTAAGAACTTTTGCCATCTTAAAATCATCAGCATTTTGATATAATAAATCCTCTATTTTATCTTTTGTACTCATTTGATTAATGTCCATACTCCTCTACAAATGCTTCATAATCTCCATCAAAGTCTATAATAGTTCCATCTTCTTTAATTTTAATAACACGAGTAGCAAAAGCATCGATTAGCTCTCTATCATGACTTACACAAATCACTCCACCTTTATAATTATGTAATGCCTCACCAAGTGCCACAATAGCCTCTAAATCTAAATGGTTATTTGGCTCATCAAGGACTAAAAAGTTTGCACTATCCATCATCATTTTACTCAACATTACACGATGTTTCTCTCCACCAGAACAATCCGAAACTTTTTTCTCTTGCTCTTCACCAGAAAATAACATTCTTCCTAAAACTTTTCGTAACTCATCTATATGCCATTTTGGGTCATGACCCTGAAGCCAATCATATAATTTATTATCTCCAACAACTATATCTGTTGCATTTTGAGGGAAATAGCTACTAGTAATAGTTTGACCCCATTTAAATATACCACTATCTTGAGGAATATTCTCCATTATAATCTCTAATAGTGTTGTTTTTCCTACACCATTAGAACCAATCAGAGCTACTTTATCACCTTTTTCTATTTTTAAAGATAAGCCTTCAAATACTTTCTTATCATCATAACTCTTATTTAAATCAATAATTTCTAATACCTCATTACCTATATCTCGATGAGGTTTAAACATAATAGATGGGTCTCTTCTTGATGACAATCTAATATCTGCAACATCTAATTTATCTAACTTCTTTTGACGACTTGTTGCCTGTTTTGCTTTAGATGCATTTGCTGAAAATCTAGCAATAAACTTCTCTAATTCATCTTTCTCTTTTAACGCCTTACCTCTATCTGCTTCATTCTGTTTTGCAACAAGGTTAGCAGCAATATACCAATCATCATAATTACCAGTAAATTCTCTAATATCACTAAAATCTAAGTCTAAAATATGAGTTACAACACCATTTAAAAAATGTCTATCGTGAGATATAATTAATAGCACACCTTCGTGTCTTGACAACTCATTCTCTAACCAACTAATAGTTTCAATATCAAGGTTATTTGTAGGCTCATCAAGTAGTAGAATATCAGGCTTTAAAAATAAAACTTGTGCCAAAAGAATTTTAAATTTATCTCCACCTGTGATAGAACTCATTAAGTCATCATGTTGCGACGAAGAGAAACCTAAAGACTCAAGAAGCTTTTCTATCTTAACATCACTCTCATAAGTTGGGTCTTCATCTGCACAAATCATCTCTAATTCAGCCAATCTATTATTAACTGCATCATCTTCAAAATCACCCTCTACATAAAGCTTCTCTTTCTCTTTTTGTGCATCAAATAACTTTTTATTTCCATATAAAACAGCATCTCTTAAAGAGAAGTTTTCAAAAGCATACTGATTCTGTCCAAGCATTCCCAATCTCGAACCTGCTTGAATTCTAATCTCTCCATCTGTTGGTTCTAATTCACCAGACATAATTTTCATAAGAGTAGACTTCCCAGCTCCATTAGCTCCAATTAAACCATATCTTTTACCACCATCAAGAGTTATATTTATCTTATCAAACAAAACTCGCTTACCATATCGTTGAACCAAATTAACCGTACTTATCATTATTTTCCCTAGCTAGAATATTTTTTTACAATTTTAGCTAAAATTTGTTGACATACGAGAGTATCACTTAAATTTAGCAAGGTCTCCTCGTTTTTGTTATTTTTGTAGTGTGTATGTTATCTTAGCACCATCAATAAGAATAAGTTTATCTTTAGCCATAGCCTTAATAATAGCATCAAGTTGGTTACTATTTAAACTTCTTGCACATATTGAATTTATGGTGTTAGATAGAGTCTCAAGCTTTCTAGGTTTAGCATTTCCTCTTTTGATTAAATAGTCAATAATCAAATTTATTTTTTTATCAATAGATAAAGTTTCACAGTTTGATTGTTTTAAAGCTGGAATTTCGCTAATATCATTATAACGATTTATTAAAGCTTTTTTTTCCTTGAGATGTTTAATTAGTATATCAAAACCAGTATCTTTAGAAGTAAATTGTTTATATTTAATATTATAGTTGCTTAAATATTAATCAACTATATGCAAACATTATTGACATAAATCAATAATATTTTAGTCAGTAATTATTACATATTCTGCATTATGTCCTAAATTTTGCATTGATATTGCAAGTTCAATAGGTATTTTTGTTTGATTAGCTCCAACAAATATAATTATTTTAAAAGAGTAATCTTTTGGAAATTCAAAAGATGTAGGTTGAACATTTTCAAAATCAACAAAAATATAATTATTTCTCACTTTTTTTATATCACTCAATTTTTTTCCTTTTAAATGATTTTCTATCCGTTAATCTTTATAATAGTATCTAAATTCTTAGAAAATAAAAGCTAACAAAATTGGCAAAGATAAAAATATAGAAAATATATAATAAAGAATTACCTGACCCCCTTTATTTAGAAGTGTTTATATTTAATATTATAGTTGCTTAAATATTAATCAACTATATGCAAACATTATTGACATAAATCAATAATATTTTAATTATAAACTAATACAATAATCACATAAACTAATAAAAGGAGTAGTAATGATTTTTGAAACTTCCGTGGAACTATTAAGGTTTCATTGGGTGGCATATACTGTTTATGCAATGTTGATTATATCAGTCATTGCGTGGTTTGCTTACAATTTAACACTTGAAGAGAAAGCAAAGTCAGTGGTTAGAGTACCATTTTATCTGTATATCGGATTTTTGGTAGCAATGGGGGTAGGACATCATATCTTTACCTATAATACAATTCCATGGGTATCCGAGGATATTATGAGACATCATATCACACCAGATAAATCGTTTCAAATTAAGATAGCAAATCATAAATTTGATATGCAAGATAAGATGGAAATTAAAAAGGGTGAAAAGGTGCTTTTTGATGCACGAAGTTCAGATTTAGTATATGGTTTTGGACTGTTTCGTCAAGATGGAAGTATGATTTCACAGATGCAAGTCAATCCAGGTAGTAGAAATGACCTTTTATGGACATTCAATGAGTGTGGAGAGTTTGATGTTCGTTCAACAGAGTATGCAGGACCAGCAGGAAATGATATGTTTGTGAAAAAAGTAGTTGTTGTTACTGGTTGTAGCAATAAGGGAGTGTAAAATGAGTATATTAAAAAATCTTGTAAATGGAACAAATTTTGATGCGTCATCATTGACAGCATTGCAAAAAGTAACACTTAGAGCAGTTGTTATGTCATTTCTCTTTTATGGTTTAGCAGCAATAGAGGGAACACTTATGAGGGTTGCATTGGTTAATCCATCTATTCCTCCTATTCATGGAGAGGCTACGCACTTCTTCTCTATTATGACAGTTCACCCAATTATTGGTATCTTTGGTTCTACATATCAACTTGTTTTTGCTGCGTTTATGTTTTTAATTCCTTACTTAACTAAAAAGCCACTTTATAGTGTAGGTTTGGCAAATTTTGTTTGGTTATCTATTACTATTGGTTCAGCACTTGCATGGATTGCTGCATTTGTATGGAGTTATGCACCATTATATACACTTTATTGGCCTCTTCCAGCAGATACAGCACAGTTTAATGTGATTGGTGGGATTGTCTTTATTATAGGTGTTGCACTTATTATGATAGGAACACTTGGGTTTATCTATAATATCTATGCAACTATCTTTGCAAAAGTGGGTGTTCATGCCAACAAAACTACTAAAGAGCTTCTAATTTCAGGTTTTGGTATTGATGGGTTATTAAATCTTAAAAATAAACTTACAGGTAAACCACCATACTCAAAAGAACCAGCACTCTCACTTCCTGTTGTAGCGATATTTAGAGGAACTGTTGATACATTCTTAGATGCTTTGGTGATTTTAGGAGCAGGTATTTTGGTACTTGTCTATCTATTAGCAGATGCAAGTGGTGCTTCATGGGATGTTCAGGCAGTAGATGCACTTTTATATAAAAACTTCTTCTGGTGGGGTCTTGACCTTGTAGCTGATGGATTGGTGCTTATTTATGTAGCAGGTTCGTGGTATCTTTTAGCGACACTTATTACTGGACAAAAACTATTTATGGAAAATGTAGCAAGAGCTGCACTTCTTTTGGAGCTTTTTGTATCATGGATGGTTTGGTCTCATCACCTTTTAGCAGACCAAGGTCAGCCTGAGATGATGAAACTAATCTCTGGAGAGATGGTGACAATGTTTGAGCTTCTTACACAAGGACTAGCACTATTTATTACTCTTATGACACTATGGAAAGCACGACCACTTAAAATGACAATGGAGTTAAAATATCTTTTAGCTGGTCTTTTAGGTTTTGGTTTGGCAGTTCCTGCTGCGATTATTCAAGCAGATATGGGTATGAATAGAGTATTACATAATACACAATGGATTATTGGCGCACATGTTCATATTGCACTTTTGACAGGGCTTTATATGACACTTTATAGTGTAGTATATGTTCTTTGGCCACTACTTACAAATAATACTAAAGTATTCTCTATGAAGATGTCAAATGCACACTTTTGGCTACACCTTATAGGAAGTCTTGGAATGGGTGCATTTATGGGTATGGCAGGACTTGATGGTATGCTTAGACGACACTTTTATATGGATGGAGAGTTCCAAACCTTTATGATACTAGCAGCCATTGCAGCAATAATGATGGTTGTTGCATGGTTACTTTTCATGGCTAACATCATTATGTCAGTAGGGTTAAAAGGATTATTAGGTATTTTCCTTCCTGCAAACGATGATACAGCAACATTTGGGATAGACCCACAACCTTCAGTTGTAGTGTCTCAAAAAAAATAAAAATTTAATACGGGGATTTCCCCGTATAGTTTTTTTAATTAATATTTGTTGATTTAAAAAACTATACAATAGGAATATAATTTTGTTAAACAGAGATAGAATGATAAATGAGATTTTACATATTGGTTTGTATGATTTAGTCCTTCAAGATGTACAAAAAATAATAGGTAAAGAGAAACCAACTAAAGAGGAGCTTGAAAAAGTTCTTGAAGATGAGCCTCAAATTTTGCGTGAGTATATGCAGACAAATATAGAGTATAATATAAGTAATATACACCTAAAAAATATAGAGATAGACTCTCTTGATTTATCAGGCAAAGAGAAAGCTCACAAGATAAATAAAAAATTAGATTATATGAGAACAATTGAGAAATATACTCTTGATTTTGAACATAGTTCTACACTTGTACTTATCTTTTCGTTAGAGTTTTTTATACTTTTTTCTGTTCAGTACTTTATAGTTTTACTCTCTTTAAAAG
>FPHG01000040.1_pt1 | contig 56309 bp, 49 predicted proteins | sample 1057261 | NCBI WGS metagenome assembly FPHG01 (sample SAMEA4473298, study PRJEB15554) | hydrothermal vent metagenome | biome: marine basaltic hydrothermal vent biome; feature: marine hydrothermal vent; material: water | place: Pacific Ocean | collected 2011-06-14/2011-07-23 | depth 1709 m
ATTTTAAAGCTAAGAAATATTTGAACTCTCAAAAGATAATAGAAGAGAAAAAGAATGGTGATTTGATATTATCATTTATGGTGACACAGATAGTTGAAATAGAGGATATGATATTAAAATGGATACCATATATTAGAGTAGTTTCACCTCTATCATTGAAAGATACTATAAAAGATAGACTTCTTTCCTATATAAAAACTTAAAAGTTATTTACAATAAGCTATACACTCGGCTAAACCTTCTCAAAGAGATAGTTTATCGAGTGCTATGATTAATTCATCTTTAAATAATTTATGACCAGATACAAATGCGAAGTCTTCAACTTTTCCAATATCATAAATACGGTATCTTTTAAGATTAGCATCTGCTACAATTAATGAACCTTGTTGGTCTAGTCCATATACTTTTCCACCGAATGCTGTTCCTGTACTAAAGTGTGCAAACTTAAACTTTTTATATGCTTGTTGTTCAAGAGAAGAGTTCATTTTGATAATTTCACCAGCTTTTGTAAATAGATATATTGAATTTTTAGAGATAGCTACTTCACTAATTCCTTGACGGTTATATTCACCCTCTGCTGTTCCTATTGTCATAACTCTATTTGGAGTTGATGCTACAAGAAGATTTCCTACTCTTGATAGGTAAATTACATTGTTTAATTTTGTAGAAGAGCTTATATATATTACTTTAGCATTCTCTGGGTTATTCATATCCATAATTAAAAGTTTTCCGTCTAAAGTTGGAACTACTACTAAGTTATCAATAAACATAGGTGAAGCTATTCGACTGTCAACGGCAAAGGCATCTTCTGATTTATTCTCAACTATTTTTGTATCAGTTGAGAGTTTATATATACCAAAAGTATTATCCTGAAGGAGATATACTAAAAGTCCGTTTTTAACTCCTGCTGAAACAATAGGCACATCAAACTTAACAGTTTTTACTAATTTTTTAGTAGATTTTTTAGTTATAAATAATTTTCCATATTGGTCTGTTGTAAAGATATAAGATTTGTTTGCACTAAGAAATACTTCATTAGAGTTTAATACAATTTTACCACTTCCATATTTACTAACATATTTATTATTTGTAAAAGTAACACCATCTCTTGTCAGATATTTAGATGTACCTTTATGCGTTGTAATAGCACCTTCAGCACTACTAGTTTGTGCAGGTTCAAAATATTTTTTACTGCCACAACCTGTAAAGATAAATATTGTTAATATAATAAATATTGAATAGATAGAAGACCTCATCTACTCACCTTTGATAGTATAATGAGTAAGTATTGTAGATATTGAAGCTAAAGAGGAGCGATTATCTATCATCTCTAATTTTAATCTCGCATCTTTTGTTTTATTATTCTCTATATCACTATATGCACTTGAAACTAATGCTAAATTTTTATAATAGATAGACTCACCATTTTTATTAGATAAAACTCTGCTATGATATGCGCTTATATCGGCAATAATATTATTTTTATCTTTTGATAATACATCTAATGCTTTTATATCTTTAGACTTAATCGCACTCTTAAAACTATATAAATCAAAAAGTGCTGGATTATTTTCTTTTAATATCTTTTTCGCTTCTGCATTATTTGGTTCAGTTTGAAGAGTTATTAATGCCTTATTTGCACTATCAAGTTTTGATTGATGAATAATATCTAGCGTTACTTTAGAACCTCCACCGATAACTAATATACCAACAACACCCCAAATTAAAATTTTATATTTTCTATATATATTTTCTAATTTAAAAGCACTCTCTAAAACTTTCTCATCAGCTGTTAACTCGTTTTTAACATAATCTACATTATCTTTAATATTCATATATCTAATCCTCTATTTTACTTTTAAGTAATTATATCTAAAAATTTCCTATAACTCTACTATTGTAACTCCAAGATTACCTCTCATTCTATGAAAGTTATTAATTTTTGGATGTGTTGATAAATACTCTGTTACAAGTTTAGATAAAACTCCCCCACCTGTACCATGAATAATCTCTACCTGATTTAACCCATTAACTAACGCATCAGAAAGGAATTTATCGACTCTGTCAATAGCTTCATCTCCATACATTCCTAAAAGTTTCACAGATACACTTGCCCCACTCTTCTCAACAGTTACCCTTGCCTTTTTAGGTTTTTTAGCTACTATCTTTGGAGCATCACTAACTCTTTTTAATTGATTAAGAGGAACTCTCATTTTCATTCCATCAACTAATATAGTTGCGTTATCACCTCGAATAGATAAAATATCGCCTTTATGAGACCTATACTTAACTCTATTCCCCTCTTTTAACTCTATCTTACTATTTGATATATTAACTTCTTTACTTCTATCTTTATGTTTATGTGCATCTGTTAATAACCGTCTGCCTTCTGTTGACTCTTTTGCTTTTAAAGCTTGTTGAGCCCTTTTTGTTGCTGCATTATATCTATTCTCTAAAGTGGCTACGGCTTTTCTATGTTTCTCTTCTAATTTCTCCTCTATCACCTCTAAATATTTATATTTTTTATCAAGCTCATCTTTCTGTTCATCTAGTTTGGCTATTTTTAATCTCATCTCTCTCTCTAAAGATGTTGACCTCTCTATAAGTTCATTTAAATTCTCTTTATCTTCGCCATAAATAACTTTAGCTTTATCTATTATATGAGCAGGAACTCCATATCTTTGAGCTGTTTCAAAAGCATAACTCTTTCCTATACTCCCTTGTAAAAATGTATAAGTAGGTAATCTCTGCTCCTCATCATATAACGCAGCTATAAGTTCAACTTTATCATCTGCACCCATTAATGAGGCTAATCTTTTATGGTGAGTTGTAACAATAAATGTAATTCCTCTATCTCGTAAAGACTCTAATAATACCCTAAATAAAGTAGCTGCTTCATCACTATCTGTTCCTAACTCTATCTCATCAACTCCAACAATAGCATCTCTCTTTTTAAATAGATGAGAAAACTCTAACATTCTTCCTGCAAATGTAGATATATCATTTTTAACTGATTGAGGGTCATCAATAACTGCCTCTATATTTTTATAATGTCCAATATGTGTTCTTGAGGCATCACACTTAAATGGCAAAAGATACTTACTCATATAAACAGCTGATAACATAGATTTTAGAAGCATAGTTTTACCACCTGCATTCACACCTGTAATTAACATAACTGAACGATTTAAATCAATATTCACTGGTGTTGGATTAGAGATAGCAGGGTGTGAGAAATTTACTAATTTTACTCTCTTATCTTTAGATGGCAAAATAAACTCATACTCGTTCGCTTTAGCAAATAAAACTCTAGCTTGATAATGGTCGAACCTATCATATTCTCTATTTATAAATCTTAAAAATCTCTCCCAAATTAAAAATACAGCTGAAATCTTTTGACAATATCTATATATAACCTCATCTTGTTTTGCTATAAGCTCTGTCTCTTTTGATTTTAAATGAGAAATTTTTTGAGGAATAATATAAAAATAACCACCTGAAGTTCTTCCAACTACACTAGCCTTAATAGCATTATTAAATCCACCTCTAACTAAAATTGTCTCTTCTCCATTCTGAAAATGAATTTGAGTATCAACTAAATAATCTCTAAGATTTGAGGAGTGAACCATTTTATATAAAGACTCTTTTATCTCTGACTTATTAATTTTAAGAGATTTTTGAATATCGAATAACTCTTTATCTATTTGAGGATTAATCTCTCCTTGAGCATTAAAATATCCCAAAACTTCAATAATATCCTCTGGAACTTCAATCTCTCCAATCCAACTAGATAAAGGTTGAGGCATATCTAAAGCCTTCAATCTATTAAAGTATTCTACTATTTTAACAAAATGATATATCTCATCAAGTCCTAAAATAGCCTGTTTCCTAACTCTAGCCAATGCTCCATCTAAATTAGGCACACTCTTAGGTTCTGGAAATTCAATAGAAGAGAGAGCTTTAATATAACGATAATGTTGATTAACATCTCCCTCCATAGGAACAGGTTTAACTCTTGCTAAAAATCGTTCAAAATTTTCTATATATCCATCTAAATCTAATTTTTTTACAATAGACATTACTTAACCTCTCTCTTAATATAATTACATATAAAATCTATAAATTTATCACTATCATTCATACACTTGGTAACAATATAATCTTCAAATCCAACCTTTTCAGCTATCTCTCTATGTTCAATCTCTAACTCAAAATCAGTCTCTGAATTATCAATAGTAAACGCCAAAGGGTATATGACAACTTTTAAGTTAGTAGGATTTCTAAGAATATCAGCTAAATTAGGTTCAAGCCAAGCAGAAGAGCCAACTTTTGATTGATATGCAAGTTTTATATCATTAAATTTAATGCCTTTAGACGACAAATATGTTTTAATAGCAGATACATTTGCCATAATCTCTTTTTCATAAGGGTCACCAGCCTTAATAATACTCATTGGTAATCCGTGAGCCGATAATATCAAATCATAAGATGAGGTCTCAATATTCTCAATAGACTTAATAATCTGTTCACAACTAGCTTCAATATATTCATAATCATCATAATAAGAGTCCATCAAAGTAATTTTAGGAAAATAATCAATATCACTACATCTCTGCTCTATATCTTCAAGTGAAGATAGTGTGGTTGTTGTAGAGTATTGAGGATATAAAGGAAAAAGAATTAACTCTTCAACCCCAGACCGTTTAGATGCAATAAGTGCTTCAGTAGCAAAAGGAGAGACATAACGCATAGACGCATATATAGGAATATCAATTTTTTTAGATAACTTATCTATCACATTTTGAGTTAATTGAGGAAGTGGTGATTTACCACCTAAAAGTCTATAATTCTCTTTAACATCTTCTAATCGTTTAGAGATAATAATATTAGATATAAATTTTCTCAAATATCTATTCATCGGTAAGATATTTTTATCAGCAAACATATTTTTGAGAAAAATTTCAATCTCCTCAATATGACTAGGACCTCCCATATTTAAAAGCAATAAGGCTTGTTTCATTTTTCATCCAGTTATTTTGTTTATGTTTTGACACATTATATCAGTTTAAAATTTTATATAGAATGTATTTAAATAAAATAGTATCTAAAAAAGCTGAATTATCAAGAATATTTCAAATACTATAATATTTGGAAAGTAATTTTTTTGCAGTTTCAAATCCCATAGGGAATACATAATGCATAAAGCATCACCTGACTCTATTAATGACCCTCTTAATCTTAATTTTTAGGCTCATAATTTGACTTCTTTATCTATATTATTTAAAATATCTACCAATAGATGAATAGTAGTAGATGGATTATCTAGTTGTGGATTATGGGTATCCCCATAAGAAGCTAATAGTTTTTTAGCATTTTTAATGGCTATAGTTTGCTTATCTAATAAAATTTTAAAAATTCTTTGACTATACTCTTTACTTTTTATATTCTTACTATTTAATTTAGCAAATTTATTTGAATTAAGTGTTTTTAATTTTTTTATTAACTCTTCTAATATATTTTCTCTTGAAAGTGCTGTATTACGATACTCAAAATGAAGCAAATACCATAGTTCAAAAGCATCATTAGCATAAGCAACCTTAATATTAAAATTAGATTTACTACTTTTTGCACTATCTAACGCCACATTAAAATCCTCTTTGCTATGTCCTCCACCATTTACTCTAGCTTTGTCTCTATCTATGACTATCCACTTATGTTCAAAGTCTTGATATTTCTTGCCATCTTTATTATGCTCTTTTAAGTCTTGTAATACACCTTTTGGATTGGTATGTTTATGTTTAGCAATAACCAAAGAGTCTTGTGTAATAATTTTTCTATTTATTAATGACCTCATTATCATACGAAAATAAGTAGGAGATGAATCTGTATCTTCACATGCTATCAGAATATCAGGAACAGTTTTTTTATTATTTATTTGCCTCTTAAAATCACTCTTTTTAAGCTCTTTCTTTCGGTTATGTATTTTATCTCCACCTCGTCTAGCCATAACTACTCTACCTCAAATCCAAAATCTTCTAAATACGGTATAGCCCCATATTTCCCTTGCATATATCTCTTTTCAAAATCCTCTTTTTTTCTTACATTTTTAAATTGAGCCAAAGAATATAGTGTCGTTGCTCCATAATTATCTTTTTCACTCATCCAAATTTGGTCGCGTCTAAACATAGACTTATGAAGTAAATTGGTATCATGTGTAGCAAAGATAAGTTGTGCATTATACTTATTTACCTCTTTATTATGAAATAGCTTAATAAGATGTTTTGTAAGCATAGGGTGTAAACTTGCATCTAACTCATCAATAATTAAAATCTTTCCCTCTCTTAAAGTATTCAAAATAGGAGCAGACATTTTAAAAAACTTTCTCGTTCCTTTGGACTCCTCTTTATCTAGTTCAAAAGTAGTATTTCCAATCTCTCTATTATCTTCATCATACTTTTTATGTTGTGTCAAAAGAGAGACCTTTTTTAATCCACTAGATTCTAAAAGCTGTTTTTTTAACTCATGAGGTAAAGGCATCTCTTCTATAAACTCTTTTGAGACCTCTTCTTCATCTAGCATAATATCTTCAATCCCAATATCAGCTGTTTTCACCAAAGCTACTAACTCTTTTTTAAATAATTCATCTTCCATCTGCTTCATTGCATAATTAATATATTGGTCATGCTCCATACCATCAATCATATTAAGACGATTAAACCATTGCAAAATAGAAGCAGAAATTTCTCCTCCCTCTTGGTCACATTTCCAAATAAAAAGTTGATTTTGAGATGCTTTAAGTCTGAGTCCCTCTTTAAACTTTAATCTATTTATATATAGCTCTTCTTCATCTCTATAAAAAAGTTTTGATTCTTTTCCATTTTCATCAGCATATAGCCACTCTTCATATACAGTACTATCATCTAGTTCAAAACCATATCTATATTTAATTTCATCTACAAAAAATACCATTTCAAAAGAGCTAGAAGCATCTTCTGTTTGAGAGTTTAATTTAAAAGGCTGATGCACCAATCTATCTGTAGATTGAATTACTTTATCTCTATTTAAAACTATTCTAGCCATAAAAGAGAATGCTTTTAAAAAATTACTCTTTCCACTGGCATTAGCCCCATAGATAATAGCAGATTGAAGCAACTCATAATTCCTATTAGGCACATCAAAAGCATTTCCCTCATCTTTAGAAGAAGGAAGCATAGAAAAAGTAATACTATCCTTGATAGATTTAAAATTATTTACTGTAAATTGTACTAACATAGTTTAATACTCCTTTAATATTAGTAAATATTGCCATAATAAAGCTTAATTTTGAATAAATTTCACAAATAATCTAGTTATTATTGACTTTAAGTTTAAGATTTGATATAATATAAACAATGTTTAGCAAGTCAGTAAGCAGAAGTTTTATTTTCAAGATAGTTTAAATGAAAATATAGAGGAAGTTGAGTAGTACTATCGCCAAATAGTCTACTCTATTTTGAGTAATTAACAGTCGGTGTTAATGTGATTTTTATTATAGATAAGAAGATATTATATCTTGTTGTTCTATAATTAATTTAGCTATTAAAATCACATTGATGTTACAAATTTGCTCATTTTCGCAGATAATATCAAAGGATGATAATGCATAATTCAATACATATTACACCTAAAGGTGATGATTGGCAAATCAAAAGAGCAGATGCTCAAAGAGCTAGTAAAGTCTGTACTACACAAGCTGAGTGTATAAATATAGCTAAAGGAATGGCTAAAAAATCACATTCAGAGCTTTATATCCATAACAAACAAGGTCAAATTAGAGCAAAAAACTCTTATGGGAATGACCCTAGAAATATAAAGGGTTAAGATGAGAAAAGTAAACTTAGCTCATATTAGAGAACGCTCAACAAGAGGTGTCTGGATTGATTTTGTTGTATTTGATGCAAAATCAACTACAAATAGAAATGATGAGTTATTAGTCCAATTAACTAGTCAAGTACGAGCTTCTGGATTTAAAGTTGATAAATCAGCATTAGCTTATTATAAAAATAATAAAATAGAGTTTTATGGTACAACTGATTTAGTTAATTATTTATCTAAAAGTGGTCTGCCTCAATGGACACATACTATTGATATTTAAATAATTATAAGAGAGGAGTAAACTTATCCCTCTCTTATGTACTTCTAAATATGGTTGTTATTGGATAAATACGAAAGATAATTAAATCATTAATTGGTCTGATAAATTTTGCGATACAAGTCAATCCTAAATATAATATTTAATTTTGCACTCAGTGAATGCATAATTTTAATATCTTTTGCTATTTCTTTAATAACTATTTTCTCACTATATTTACTATAACATAATAAATATTCATGAGTTGTAGCAATTGGTAAATAATCTCTACCACCTTTATTTACTTGAACTGTCACTTGCCCTACAAAATTATCCTCACCAAAAACCTCATCACAAAGCAGTCTGAGCTGTGCCACTTCATTATCATCAATAGAGATAAAAATAACCCCATCATCTTTAAGTAAATCTCTAGCCAAAAGCAATCTTGGATACATAAAACTAAGCCAACCACTATGAGTTTTTGCCCCTTGAATATTTTCTATATACTCTACATACTCCTTATCATATCCCAACTCTTCAAGTGTCTGTTCGGTGCTACTTGTAAAATTATCATTATAAACAAAGCCATCATTTTTAGTATTATAAGGTGGGTCAATATATATCATCTTGATAGCTTCAAAATAGTTATGGCGAAGTATCTTCAAGGCATCAAGATTATCTCCGTTAATTAGGATATTATCAGTAGTGTCCCAATTTTTAGAGTTATCATCATTTAGAGGCTTTAGGACTTTATAGTTTTTAGAAAATGCTTTATGATATGCCTCTTTTTTACCTACCCAATTAAGCCCATAACCATCTTCTTTTATATTTGCTTTGCTTGGGTCTAGGCTCATTTGTAGTTTTTGTGGGTCAATGGTGTATTTACCATCTTCATCTATGCTTACGGCATTTGGGAACTGCTTTTTTAGAAATTCATAATTTATATCGTTTATGCTTTGTTCTTGGATTATATTACTATCTTGTAACATTTTTTACCTTTAGAGAAATCTAAAGATATTATATAGTAGGAGTCTTTATTTTTAGAAAGAAGGAGTTAAAATTTACAAAACTATAAAATAAGTTTTGCATAACAGATTACCTGACCCCGTATATGTTTTCTATTTTAAAGTTATTCCTATTTTAACATAGTAGAATTATAAGAAAAGGGGTTTCTATGTTTAAAATTTTGTTATTGATTATATCTTCTGTTAGTATATTTGCAGATATTCATTATGCTAAAGTTGAACCGTATCAAACTATTACTATTAAATCGGCTGTTAGTGCAAAGGTTTTATCGGTTGATTTGGAGTCAGAGGGGGAGATGATTGGTGATGGAGAGATTATCCATTTAGATGATGTTATAGATAAAATTGATTTGAAAAATTCTAAAGATAGTCTTGGTATTTTAAAAAGTAGTTTGGAGATAAATAGAGATATATTATCTAGTTTGAAGAAATCTCTAAAGAGACAAAAAGCATATTATCAAAGAATAAATAGATTAACAACTGCTTCAACTAATCAAAAAGATAATGCTTTTAATAGTTTTGTATCTTATGAAAATCAATATCTATCTACAAAAGATAAAATTGGAAATATAAAAAAACAGATATTAGATATGGAGTTTAAAATCAATAGATTGAAAGATACTATTGGCAAAAAAAGTATTAAAATAACTAATCAATATCTTTATAAAATATCTGTGAGAGCTGGAGATTTTGTTAATCCTAGTTCACCTTTAGCAGTTGTTCAAGACCAAAGCAGAGGAAAACTTACTCTATTTTTAGAGCCTAATGAGATTAAAAATATTTATGATAAAAAAATCTATATTGATGGAGAGGTAACAGATTACAGAATAGATAAAATTTGGAATAGTGCAGATGACAAATATATCTCATTGTATAGAGCAGAGATATATATTAAGTCTCCAAAAAATAGATTTTCTAAGTTAATGAAAGTTGAATTAAAATGATAAGAAGTGCTTGTGGACTTGATTGTTATGATGCTTGTGAAATAGATATTGACATAGAAGAGTTTCCAAAATTAAAAGCCAATACAAACAATGGGGCTTTATGTTCTCTTCTTAATAAAGATATGTTTGAAGCTAAAAGGTTAGATACTCCATTGATTGATGGTATAGAAGTTACTATGGAAGAGGCATTAGATGCAACAGCTGAAGCACTGAATGATAACTCTCTTTTATGGCGTGGTTCTGGAAATCTTGGAGTTATGCAAGAGATAACAAATCTTCTATTTGAAAAGATAGGTGGAAGCTTAACTAAAGGGTCTCTTTGTGATGGAGCTGGTGATGCTGGGATAGTTGAGGGTAGAGGAGTAAATAGAACTTTACCACTGGAACAGATAGATAAAGCAGAGGTTATTATTGTTTGGGGGAGAGATATTTCTACAACAAATAGCCACTTAATGCCATATTTAGAGAATAAAAAATTAGTTGTAATCGACCCAATAAAAACATCTATCGCAAAGAGAGCAGACCTTTTTATTCAGATAAAACCAAGAAGTGATATATATTTTATTTTATTACTAGCTAGATTTATATTTATGGAAGATAGTGAAAATGTAGAGTGGTTAAAGGAGTTTGCTCCTGAATATGAGGAGTTTTATGATTTTACAAGAACATTTAGAATAAAGCCTATATTAAAATATTTGGAGTTAAGTTTAAATGATATTGGAGAGGTATTAGAGTATATAAAAGCAGATAAAGTTGTTATATTAGTTGGAAATGGTGTTCAAAAATATGAGATAGGTCATTCTGTGCTGTGGGCGATAGACTCATTAGCTTCAACATTAGGATTATTTGGGAAAGAGGGGTGTGGTGTTTCATATTTAGGTAATTCTAAACTTGGATTTAATAGTATTTTTGATACTCAATGTAATAAAGTTAGCAAAGCAGTAACTCCATTTGATAAGTTTAAAACTGTTTTAATTCAAGGGGGAAACCCAGCTGAAAGTATGCCAAATAGTAATAAAGTAATTAATGATTTAGAAAAGATAGAAAACTTAATATATTTTGGATTATATGAGAATGAGACAAGCAGAAGAGCTAAAATAGTTATCCCTGCTAAAAACTTTTTTGAGAAAAATGATGTAAGGTTAAGTTACGGAGACCATAGAGTAACAAAAATGAATAAAGCAGTAGATTCTAATATTGGAATTAGCGAATATCAATTTACAAAAGAGATGTATAATAGATTAGGGTTTAGTGGATTAGAAGATGAAGAGTTTTATATCAACAGTTGGCTAAATCAATGTGATGAGGTCAATGGAAAATATATCTCACCTGCATATCAAGAGTTGCCGTATTCAGATGGATTTGGAGAAGATAATGATGAATTTATTTTTATTGATGACTTTGATAATGATTTTTCATCTAGGAGTAGATATAAACTTAAAGCAAAAACAGAATATTGGTTAATAACTTCTAAATCTAAACACGCAATGAATACACAATTTAGAAGAGATAATATAGTATCTTTAAATCCAGAGTTGGGATATAGAGATGGTGAAGAGATAACTCTATCTTCTAAATGGGGTGAATATAAATTTATTGTGAAAAACAGTTCTGATATTAGATATGATTCTCTCTATATTAAAGCAAATGCAATAGGTGTAAATTATCTAACTCCATCTATTATAAGCGAAGAGGGTGAAAATGCTTGTTATCAAGAGGTTAAAATCAATATTGTATAATAATACAAAAATAGGATATTGAATATATGAAATTTAAAATAGATAATATAGATGGAAAAGCTAGAGCCACAACGATTAAGACAGCTCACTCAACAATAACGACTCCAGTTTTTATGCCCGTAGGAACAGTTGGAGCTGTTAAATCTTTAGACGCAACAGATTTAGAGACTTTTCTCGACCCAGAGATAATTTTAGGGAATACATATCACCTATATCTAAGACCAACAGATGGAGTAGTTAATAAGATGGGTAAACTTCACGGATTTACTAAGTATCCAAAAAGTTTTTTAACAGATAGTGGTGGATTTCAAGCATTTTCATTAAGCGATAATGTAAAAATTGATGAGGGTGGGATTACTTTTAGAAGTCATATTGATGGAAGTAAACACTATTTTACACCAAAAAAAGTTATAGATATTCAAGCTAATCTAGGTTCTGACATTATGATGATATTAGATGATTTAGTGGCTCTTCCTGCAACTCAAGATAGAATAAAAGCATCTATCGAAAGAACAACAAAATGGGCAGAGGAGTCAATAGAGTATCATAAAGAGAATCAAGCAAATGGTAAAAATTTAGACCAAAATATTTTTGCTATTATTCAAGGTGGAACAGATAAAGGATTTAGAGAAAAATCTGCAAAAGAGCTTTGTGCATTAGATTATGATGGATTTGCTATTGGTGGACTTAGTGTTGGAGAGGCTAATCAAGATATGTATGATACTGTTGAGTGGACAACTACATTTATGCCAGAAGATAAACCAAGATACTTAATGGGTGTAGGAACTCCTGAAGATTTAGTCGAGAATGTAGAGAGAGGTATTGATATGTTTGATTGTGTAATGCCAACAAGAAATGCGAGAAATGGAACACTATTTACATCTTTTGGAAAAGTAAATATAAAAGGTGCAAAATTTAAAGAAGACCCTTTGCCGATAGACCCAGATTGTGAATGTATGGTATGTAAAAATTATTCAAGAGCATATATAAATCACCTAATTAGAGCTAAAGAGATTACCTATTTTAGACTAGGAACAATACATAATTTATATTATTATTTGAATTTAATGAAAGAGATGAGAGAAGCTATTTTGGAAAATAAATTTAAAGAATTTAAAGATGAATTTTATAGGAAGAGGAGATAGAGATGCTAAGAAGCATTCTCTAATTTCTCTTTTAACGAATCAGAATCTAAATTTCTATCTAGTGTATCTGCACAAAAGTCTTTTTCTGGCTCTTCATTAACAAATACCAAAGGAACAGTGTCTGAATCTCTTGCAACATCTGCAACCATACATGGCATATTATCAAAACAAGTTGAATCATAAAGAGCATATATATATATTCCACTCTCTATCTTCTCTAAAAATGTATCTTCATCTTCTGCAATTTCAACATCAAAACCTAACCCTTTAAAAATACGACTATAAACTTGTGATTGTAAAGACATCTCATTATAAAGAAGTATATCATACTCTTTTTCTATAACTATCTCTTCTTCATCTTCTTCCTCGTCATCGTATTCTTCATACTCATCTTCGTATTCGGTATAATCTTCTTGATTATCTTCAACCTCTTCTATATCTTTTATATCTTCTTTTTCAATTTTATCTTCATCTTTATCTTCATCATTTGGAAAATAATCTCCAATAATTTTTTTAATCTCTTGTAGATTTAGAGGTTTTGAAGCGTATCCGTCCATACCAGATTCTATATATTTCTCTCTATCGCCTTTCAGTGCATTAGCTGTTAATGCAATAATTGGAATATGGTCTAAATTATTCTCTACTTCATAATCTATTATAGCTTTTGTAGCCTCCATACCATTCATAACAGGCATCTGTATATCCATAAATATAATATCATAGACCTCATTTTTTCTATGTTCAAATGCCTCTTGACCATTTGATGCAAGAGTAACCTCTACACCAAATTTTTCTAATGTTACCAAAATTAATTTTTGATTAATCAAGTTATCTTCTGCAACTAAAGCATTTATATGTTGGAATTGGTCTGTCGCAAGCATATCATCATTATTCTCAACTGTTGCAATCTCACCTGAATCAAACTCTTCTATTAATCTTGTAGTTTTATTAATTGTCATAGGTTTATGTATAATTGTTAAGAAATTATGATTTTGAGCATCAATAATTCTCTTTAAACTACCTGTTGTCATTAATATTATATGTGTTTTTAGTTTTCTAAACATATTTATCTCTTGAGCTTTTTTAGCATAAGAGTGGTCTATAAATAATATATCAGGAAGTATTGTTGCTTGATTTCCATTTAAAAGTTCATCATAAGAGTATATATTAAATTTAGCGTTTAGTGTTTCAACATATACTTTTAGGTTTTTGTCTACTTGTCTATCAGTTAATTTTTCAGGAAGTGCTAATCCAACAGTAAGAGCTTCATATTTTGGATAAACCATCTCTTTTGCACTCTTATCTTTTTGTAATTTAATAGTAAAGAAAAACTCTGCACCTTCATTTGGAACACTTGCAACATCAAGCTCTCCACCCATATATTGAATAATAGTATAAGATATAGTAAGTCCCAAACCTGTTCCACCAAACTCTCTACTTGTACTAGAGTCTGCTTGAGTAAATGCTTGGAATATTTTTGTTCTCTGCTCTTCGTTAACACCAATACCTGAATCTTTTACAGCAAATCTAATTGTAACACTATCCTCATTATCGCTAATATACTCAGTTATTAAATTAATATTACCATCAGTAGGTGTAAATTTAATTGCATTACTAATAAGATTAATTAAAACTTGTGATAATTTTGTTGGGTCACTTATAAGATATTGAGGAATAGCAGGGTCTATAAATACACCTAATTCAATTCTTTTCTCATCAGCTTTCGCAACAAATGTCTCAACTGCTGACTCTACCTTTTCAAATATGTCAAAACTAATAGATTCTAGTTCCATTTTATTTGCACTAATTTTAGACAAGTCAAGAATATCACTAACAATAGCCAAAAGATTATCTGAACTATTTTCTATAATTGTAATAAACTCTTGCTGGTCTGGAGTTAATGAAGACTCTTTTAGAAGTTGAGTAAATCCAACAATACCATTTAATGGTGTACGAATTTCATGAGACATATTTGCAAGAAATAAATCTTTAGCTGTACTAGCCTCTTCAGCTTGTAACTCTTTTTCATGAAGTAATTTCAGAATAGAACTAATATAAGCATAAATCTGCTTTTTGTCACTAAAATCTTGTAGAATATTTTCAGCATCAGTAAATACCTCTTTTCTACTTTTACTAGTTAGAACATCTATCTCCTCAATCATAACTCTTAAAGCTTCTTCTTCTTCTTTTATACGATTTAAAGATTTTTTAACAGTAAATACAAAAAGGATTAAAGATATTAATATAATTAGCAGACTCGCAAATAGTATAATCTCATGTTTAGTAAGGTTCTCTCGAAATTTTTGAGATAAATATAAAAAAGTTATATCACTTACTGAATTTAAAATCATCTGCTTTTTATTATTAATGGAAATCCAACTATCTGCCGTAATAGTATATTCACCTAAAGAGTTACCTAAGAGTATGTCAATTCTCATCTTATCTAATTTATCTATAATATTATATGTTGAGTCAACTTCAACTAAATTAACAATATCATTATTAATATGAGATAGATGAGCATATAACTTCTCTTCAGGCATAACTGATAAACTCATATATTTATCCCAAGATGTTAGTTCATGACTTGTAAAAGATTTATTAGTGGATATAAAATATGAACCAAATATAGTTTCAATCATTGAATTATTATTTAATTTATTAATATAAGAATAAAAATCCATATACTCTTTATCACCTTTTTCAATATCAGTATCTAGTTTGTTAAAATAAGTATGAATAGGCTTAATAATTTGGTTATAATATTGACCATCTAATAACATAACTAACTTTATATCTTCGGTATTATCAATTGAGTATCTTATATCATCAATAATATTTTTTATATTTTCTTCTTGGAAGAAATCATTGTTATCGTTAGTTTCTTCCAACATATCTTTCTCTTCCTCTTTAGAAGAGTTGTTCTCCGTTGAATTAAATAAAGAATTTATTTTCTGACTAATTGTTTCTGATGTAAATTTATCTGATAAATTACTAATGATAGAATCTGTATTAGCTCTAACATCTTTACATTCATCTTGTAAATTTTCAACATCTCCACTCATCTTACTTATACAAATCATCTCTTTATAGATACTATTTTCTAAAGATTGTAAAACTTCTATTTTTTCCATATCTTGCTGAAGATTTAAATCATTCATATAATCCAACCAACTGATGGAGGCAAAATAACCTCCTACACCTAATATTATTGTTAGGGGCATCAATATTGATAATAGACTAAACTTTATCTTACTAATTTTCATAACTACAATCCTTATTTATATTTATTAATCTGCTTTTGATGATATACAATTAATTTATTTATAGAACGCTCCATATGCTTAGTAGATATAAAAATGATTGTTGGAAGTTCACTCTTTTTAATACCACGATAAAAACTCTGACTTGATGGCCAATATCTTGTCAATTTTCTAATTACTCTCTTGGATATACTTTTTGGATACTTATACTCTTCTACTTTTTTAAGAGAGACACCAAACTCATCAACAGCAATATTTGCTTGAGCAACATTAACATCATCTGTAAATCCTGCACTAAATGCAATATAATATTTAGCCGCTCTAGCTAAAAGATATTTCATATCAACAACCATTAAAAGCATTTTTGTCTCTTTATCTATATCTTTAGGTATAGAGTGTTTTAACATATTATCTGAACTCTCCAGTAGTGACTCAGTATAATCAAGGATTAAACCTCCATTCTCTGTGGAGTATGGTTGAGCTAATATATCTTTTAACTCTTCTGAACTAAAGAGTGCGAATTCAATAAGATTTTTTATATTTTTTGCTTTAGCAACTTTTTGAATCGCTTTTATACTCTTATCCATATTTACAATATCACGCTTTAATCCTCTTTTAGCAGAAGATATTTGAATTCCTTGATTTATATAAAAATAGTTCTTTGCAATACTTTGAGAAATTATTTTAATATTTTCAGTATTTTGAATAATAATATCTCTGTTTTTATCTGTTGCATTTGCTACAATAAATCCAAATAATACAATTATGATGTAAAATAATTTTATAACTTTTGATTGTCTCATATTATTTTCCTTCTAAAATAGTTTGTGTAAGCATATTAATATCTGATGCTTTTTTAACTGCCAAAACAGGCATATATCTACCTGAAGTACTTGTTGTCATAAATTTTAATGCAGTAAATGCTTTATTTATATCTTCTAATTGAGCTTTTATTTTCGCAGAATTTTTTTTATCTTTTTTTATAGCTTTATAACCGTCTTCATAAAATTTTATCATCTTTTTTACATTTTGAGCATAACTCTTCTCATCAACAGAATCCCATGCTTTAATAATATATAGAGTAGTTAATTGCTGAATATATAAATTCAATTTAGCTATTCTATTCTTACTCATATTATACTTTTTATTTGCCATTTTATCTGCAATAACTAAACAAGATTTTTCAAAAGAGACAACACTTTTATATGTCGAATTAACATTTTTTTTAGAGATTTTATTATCTATTTTTTTCTTAGTTTTTGCCCAAGAAGAAGATAGTTTTGTAATATCTTTATGTAGTGATTTAATACTTTTATCGTTTTTTAAAATCGTTAAAGATTCTTCAAAAGTTTTTGACATATCTTTCTTTTCTGGCTTTATATATGTAATATCCATAGCCTTTAATGTAGCTTCTTTAAATATATCTTGGGGGTGACTGCACATCATTATAGCATTATAGCTTTTTGAGTTATCTTTTTTTGCTGACGCGTTTAGCGTAGAAGAAAAGAGTAAACAAGATATTGCAATAGGTAACAATTTCACTGTTTTATAGTTGATAAAATAAGATTTCATATATTCTCCTGTATTTTTTACTAATTAATGTTGGCTTATAATAAGCAATAGCTCTCTTTTATAATTATGGAAGTTTTGGTGCTGAAGTATCAGGTTTTCTTCCCTCTAATGATTTTAAGAAAGTTTCAATTCTTTTTGCCTCATCATCTGAAATATCTATAAGAAGTTGGACTTGACCCATTGTCTTAATAGCTTCTCTCAAATTATCAACAGTTCCATTATGAAAATATGGAGATGTTTGAGATACATTTCTAAGTGTTGGAGCTTTAATCATTCCATTTTTATCACCTTTAAAATCACCAACATCATTATGTTCAAATGCCGAACTTAAATCAAAAGGTTGCATCTTTCCACCAATAGCAATACCAACATGACATGCAGTACAACCAGTTTCAATAAATAGTGCTAGTCCATCTTGTTCTGCTGTTGTTAAAGCTTTTAAATCACCATTTAAAAAATCATCATATCTTGATGGTGTAACTAAAGTTCTTTCAAAAATACCAATAGTAGATGCAATCTTTTCAAAATTTATCTTAACATCTTTACCATAAGCATTTTTGAATGCTTGAACATACTCTGGAACAGCATTAATTCTCTTCTCTGCTTCTTTAGGAGAAATATTCATCTCAACATCTGCTACCATTGGTCCTTGAGCTTGGTCTTCAACATCAGGACTTCTTCCGTCCCAAAACTGTCTACTAAAAAATACACTATTATAAACTGTTGGAGAGTTAATATGATGAGGATTTTCTCTACCCTTATATCCAACAGCAACAGGAAGATTATCATCTCCACCTTGGTCTAAAAGATGACAACTATTACAATTTATAGTCTTATCTAATGATAATCTTTTATCAAAAAATAGTTGTCTTCCAAGCTTGACTCTTTCAGGAGTAATATTCTTCTTTTTATCAATAAGTTTCATAAGTTTAGCTTTATCACTAGGGATAGCTACTAAACCATTATGTTTTGCTTTTTTAATAAGAACTTCACCTCTCACATCACCTGCTAACAATGTAACTGTTGTTAAAATAGTAACAGTTAAAAGTTTAGATATTATCATTGTCTCTCCTATATTCTTTAAATTTACTCTTTAATTTATTATATTACAATAAAAAACCTTTTGTATGAATATTATCGAAAAATTTAAATTTTAAATAATTAAAATGTGTTAGAATATATATAAAAGCTGTTCAAATGTCATATATAATTATATTTATAATATCCTTACTCTCTGCAACAATACTTCCTTTATCAAGTGAAGCAACCCTATTATATTATTTAGAAAATGATAAAAACAGTCTATATTTATTAATTTTTGCAGGTTCAGGAAATACAATAGGCTCAATAATTAATTATTTAATCGGCATTAAAGGCATTGATTGGTTAATACAATCAGATAAAATCTCTAAATCAAGATTAGAGAAAAGTCAAGATTTATTTAATAAATATGGAAAATACTCTCTTCTATTATCGTGGCTACCAATTATCGGAGACCCATTAACATTAATAGCAGGAGCTTTAAAATTTAATTTTACATTATTTATAATAATGGTTGCTATATCAAAATTTGGAAGATACATTATAATCATTTTCGGATATAATATTATAAGTTAATTATCAAAGGAACTTATTATGTTTTATAAAATAAAAAAATATCTAAAAGATTATACTAATACTCTATTTATTATTGACCAACAAAAGTTATCAAAAGGGTCAAAATATCTTCTATTTATTTTTATAATTACAATTTTCATTATTATAGGTTGGGGACTTAGTTGGCAAAAACATCAAACAGAGTCAATTTATAATTTATATGGATACAAATGTAATAATCTTGTAAATATGAGAAAACCTTTAACATTTGATTATTTTAAAAATAGTAATAGTTATGATTATAAAAATAAATTTGGAGACTCTTTAGAGTGTAAAAATTTGAAAAAATATTATACCTCTTTTATAAAAAGTAAAGAGTATAAACAGTCTATAATTAATCTTAGTAAATTAGAAAAGAAAAAATATAATATTCAATCAAAAATTAAGAGATTAAAAAATAGTTATGGAGATATGTTATTAGAAGATTTATCAAAACAAGATAAAAATCTCTCAATATTACCATCTACCTCATCAAATGTATCTATTGATTTAAATCAAAACAGAAAAGAACTTGAAGATGTATTAAGAAAAATTACATATATTAAAACTCTTAATAATTATCCAGAATATGTTAAATTTAATAATTATTATCAACACAATAAAACTATTATAAAAAATAATTATACTTCTACAAAAAGATTATATGATTTAAATCAAACTATTCAAGCTTTTGGATTTTTAATTCCAATATGGATACTTTTTTATACTCTTTATAGAATTTTACTTAGAAAAAATCTCTTTATATTGTCACATCTTACTATTCATGTAGCAAATATTTCGGCTATATATGGACTATTTTATCTTCTCGATTTTATATATGAGATAATGCCAAAAATATTTTTAAAAGAGATAATAGCTATCTTTATGAAATATAATCTAACTATATTTCTAAATATATTTATTATTCTATTTTTTATTACCCTCTTTGGATTGATAATATATAAGATTCAAAAAGATAATACAACAGGCATTAAAAAAAGAAAAGAAGAGATTAATAATCTTTCTAATAATAGATGTAGTGAATGTAGTTCTAAAATTCTTGGTAGTTATTGTCAAGTATGTGGATTTAAACATTTTACTATGTGTAAAAAATGTAACCAGCAGAAATTAATAAAAGCTAATTTTTGTCAACATTGTGGAGAGTAATTTAATATAAAATTGGCATAATACAGAAAAAATTAAAGGATATTTATGAGTTATGATAAATTAATGGAGAGAAGTGGAGGAGTATGTGAATTATGCTCTTCTAGTGATAGTTTAAGTGGATATGAAGTATCTCCATCTGATGGCACAGTAAATCAATCAATTCTTTTATGTAAAACTTGTAAAAGTCAAATTGAAAATCCTGATACTATGGATAGTAACCATTGGCGTTGTCTGAATGACAGTATGTGGAACCAAGAACCAGCTGTACAAGTTATGGCATATAGAATATTAAAAAAACTAGGTTCTGAAGATTTATTATCAATGTTATATTTAGAGCCAGAAGTTCAACTATGGGCTGATGCTAATTCTAATGATGAAGAGAGTAGTGTAGTAGTTAAAGATAGTAATGGAAATACTCTTGAAGCTGGTGATAGTGTTACAATTATTAAAGATTTAGAGGTAAAAGGTGCAGGGTTTACGGCTAAAAGAGGAACAGTTGTAAAAAACATTGGATTGAATGGGATAGAGGGTCAAATAGAGGGACGAGTAAATGGGACAAGAATAGTATTACTATCTAAATTCCTTAAAAAAGTTTAATATTAAGTCCGATAAATTTTATCCTATTTAAAAAAAATTATGATATAATTAAATTACATCAAGTAAAAAAGGAATTTAAATGCCAAAAATTAACAAATATGTTGATATAGACACAGTAGAGAGAGAAAGTAAAAAAGATTATATAGATAGACATTCACCATTCATTCATTGTGATGAGACAGCTAAAGATGGTGAGATTCTTCAAGTAACAGTTAAAATGGGTAATGAATATACTCACCCAGATAATACAGACCATTATATTGCAAATATGGCTCTTTATAATGGAGAGACTCTTCTTGCTAGAGCAGACTTTGTTGCAGGAATGTTAGGTGGTGATGAGCATAAAGGTCATGCTACTGTTACATTTAATGTATTAGCTAAAGGTAAAAAAATGAATCTAGTAGCACAAGCTTACTGTACTAAACATGGAATATGGGAAAGTACACCAGTAGTTGTTGCGATAGAAGCATAATAAACCATCATAAACTCCATAATAAGGAGTTTATGTTATTCTTTAATTATAAAAAAGGATTTACAATGGATATTAAAAAATGTACAACACTAGAAGAAGCTAGAGAAAAGATAGATTTAGTAGATAAAGATATTATTGATTTAATTGCAAAAAGAAATAATTATATTAAAGAGATAGCTCACTTTAAAAACTCAATTGATGAGGTTAAAGCAGAAGATAGAATTAACTCAGTAATATCAAATGCTAGAGAACAAGCAATATCATTAGGATTATCTCCAAACTTAATAAATGATTTATATGTAAGAATGATTGATGCAATGGTTGAGAGTGAAGTTGCCGAATATAAAAATGCAAAAACATATTAATTTATAATAAATCTTATTTAAACTTACTTATAAAATAAATAGTATAGAATAAAAATATATTATATTTAAAGGTTTTATTATGGAACAAGATATAGAAAATGCACTAAAAAAGATTAATCATCTATTGAATTTCGTTTATAATAGAGTAGAAAATAGAAGTGCTAAAGAGCTATTAAAAAGTAGTAAAATCAGTATAAATTCTATTAAAGATATAATGGATACAAAAGCAATAGCATATAAACCGATAAATATCTTAATAGCTGATGATGTTAAATTAAATACTTGTATACTAGAAGCTATCCTAGAGGATAAAGAGCATAAAATATTTATTGTTTATGATGGACAAGAGGTATTAGATAAGATGAAAGAGTTGAAAAAGATTGGGCAAAATATAGATATATTATTTATAGACCATCGTATGCCAAATATGGTAGGTTCTCAAGCCGTAGAGATAATACGAAAAAATCAAGAAAACTATTCTCATAATAATTTAAAAATCATATCTATTACAAATGAACCCAATATTATTATCAAATTGCAAGAGTTATATAATGAACATATATCAAAACCATTTTCCAAAGATAAGATTATTAATATTACAAAAATACTGAAAAAACATATTAGAAATAATAAGTAAATGATTAAATGACATATAGAAAAGTACTACAACACCCTATAATAGGCAGATTATCTCTTATTCAATTTATATCATATTTTGGAACTTGGTTTTCACAAGTAGCTATATTTTCTATGTTAGTTGAATTTAATGCAGATGAAGTTACAATAGCTTTAGTTGCATCAATGGGTATGTTACCTGCTGTCTTACTAGCTCCTATCATTGGAATTATTATAGATAGAGTACCATTTAAAAAATTAATGTTTTATCTATTATTGGTCGAAATATCTATGACTCTTAGCTTTATATTAATTAACTCTTTAGAATATGTATGGATATTAATGATTTTAATTTTTATTCGTTCATCTTCAGCTTCTATCCTTTTTTCAGCAGAAATGGCACTTTTACCTAAAATTTTAAAAGGTGAAATGCTTAAAAAAACAAATGAAATCCACTCTATTATATGGTCTCTATGCTATGCATTAGGAATGGCAGTTGGAGGATTAACAACTTATTATATTGGATTTGATATGGCATTTTTAACTGATGCAATATTATACTCTTTGGCAGTTTTTATTCTTTTAGGATTAAATATAAATATAAAACAGATTAAACATAATATGTCAAATTGGCAGATGTTTAAAGATGGATTTGTATATTTAATAAGTAATAAAAAAATTATACATATTATTATTCTACATGCATCTTTAGGATTTACAAGTTTCGATACATTAGTAACTCTTTTAGCTGATTTTCAATACAAAGAGATAATAGCTGTTCCTTTAGCAATAGGTTGGATTAATGCTACCCGTGCATTTGCACTAATGATAGGACCACTATTTATAAGTAACCTTGTAAATAAATCAACTCTTCACTACTTTTTTATACTTCAAGGATTAGCGATTATTCTATGGGCATTTTTAGAGTATAATTTTTATATAAGTTTAATTGGACTATTTGTTGCAGGTTTTTTTACAACAACACTATGGTCATATACCTATTTGCTTCTTCAAGAAGAGATAGATGAAAAATTTATGGGTAGAGTAATATCATATAACGATATGTTCTTTATGCTAACAAATGTAATCGTTGCTCTATTTATAGGATATAGTGCAAAGTGGGGATTAGAGTTAAAAAACATAACTATTATTTTAGGGTTTGGATTTATCTTTACAGCATTTTATTATATATGGTTCAAAAAAAATTATTTAAAAGGTTATTGATGATTATCATTCCAGCGCGTATAGGTTCTAGCCGTTTTCCAAATAAAGTTTTAGCAGATATAGATGGTATCCCAATGGTTATTCGTACATCAATGGCTGTTAATAATATTGATGATGTAGCAATTGCGACGGATTCAGAAGATGTAATTAATATAGCAAAGAGATATAATATAAAAGCTGTAATGACATCATCTAATCATAAGAGTGGTACAGATAGAATTTTTGAAGCTTCTGAAATATTAGGGCTTGGCAGAGATGAAATTATTATTAATGTTCAAGCAGATGAACCATTTATAGAAAAAGAGGTTGTAGAGTCTGTATATTCATTAACCGTTAAAAATAGAGAAGATACTCGTATTATGATGAACTCAGCATATAAATTTATAAATAATCCTGAAGCAGATGACCCAAATATAGTTAAAGTTTTAACAGATAAAGATGATATAGCTCTATATTTTTCAAGAGCTAAAATACCATATCCTAGAGACCACCATTTTAATGAATATAAAGGACACTTGGGAATTTATGGATTTACGAAACAATTATTAAAAGAGTTTTGTAAATTAAAAGCAACACCCTTAGAAGATATAGAAAAATTAGAACAACTAAGAGCATTATATCATGGATATAAAATAGCAATGGTAGAGGTCAAAACCAAAAGTTTTGGAATTGACACTATCGAAGATTTAGAGAAAGCTATTTACCAGCTGCATCTCCCATACCCCACATTGGCATAAAAATACCCAATGCCATCAAAAGAACAAGATTTGCAATAAAAAACATCATAATAGGTTCTATTGCAGAAGATAAGTTATCAATAAACTCTGCAAATTTTGTTTTATAATATTCGGTTACTTTTATAAGCATCTCATCAAGCTGACCACCTTTCTCTCCAGCTTTAATCATTTGCAGAAGCATATTCTCATAAAGTCCCGTAAGAATTAATGCCTCTCCTAAACTCATACCTCTTCCAATATTGGCATTAACAGTTAAGAGTTTCCTTTTTATTGCAAGGTTTTGTATCATAGATACTGATGTTTCAAGTGCTTCGGTTACAGGAATACCTGCTTTTATTAATTCACTAAATACAAGATTGTAATTATACATACTTGAATAAAAAATTGCATCATGAATAATATAAAATTTAGGATGAATTGTGATAGTATCAACATGAAATTTAAATTCAGTATTTGTCCTATACAGAAACTTAAATATTTGCAATGCAACTATAAAACCAACTAATATATATATACCATAATGACTAAGCTTATCTTCTAGCCATAAGAGTATTTGGGTAGGAATAGGTAACTCTGTTTTAAGTTTTGCAAAAATACTTTTAAATTTAGGAACAACTACCATAATTAAAACAGTAAATGCAATACCCATAGATATTAAAGTATTTCTCGGACTCTTCATTGCCTTCTTAAACTTCTTTGCATTATCCCTTTGATTTTCCATTATCTCTGCTAGAGTCTTATATGCTCCAGATAGATTACCTGTCTGCTCTCCTAACTCTGTCATAGCTACTGCTATATGTCCAAATTGATCCCCATGAGGTTTAAAAGCATCTCCTAAAGTTTTCCCTGCATTAATCTCATTAGAAATTTGAAGGAAAATAGCTCCTAACTCTTTATTATCACTATTTTCAGCAACTTCAAAGAGACTATCATTGATTGGAATACCTGCATCTGTCATAACTGATATCTGTTTAATTGCAGCAACTTTATCATCTATTGGAATTTCTTTCGTTGACTGTTTCTTAGAATTCTTTAAGAAATTCTTAATTATATCCTCAAGGGGTGGTGTACCTTCTGTTGCCTTTATAACCATTACTTTTGGAAACTGCTCCTTAGCAATAGAAACTGCTTCTCTTTTATTATTTGCATATAAAGACTCTATTCTTTTTTTACCTTTTTCGGTAACTGTTACATTGAAATATTTCATAAATTATACTTTCGCAACTCTATATATCTCTTCAACTGTTGTAGCTCCAGTTATTGCTTTCCTGATACCATCTTCAAACATATTAGAGAATCCTTCAGAGAGAGCCTGTTTTGTCATCTCTTCTTTACTTGCTCCATTTGCAATCATTCTAGCTAACTCCTCGCTAATATTAAGAACTTCTGAAATCATCTCTCTTCCTGCATAACCAGTATGATTGCACTCTTTACACCCTTCTCCTGTATAAAAGATAGACTCTTCTGGAACAAATTCTCTAATCTCTCTTAACATTTTTTCTTCTGGAATATGCTCTACTTTACAATGAGAACATAACTTTCTAACCAACCTTTGTGCCTGAATAGCAACTAATGCCCCACTAAGTAGATAAGACTCTATTCCCATATCCAAAATCCTATTTACAGCACTAATAGAATCATTTGTGTGAAGTGTTGATAAAACAAGGTGACCAGTCAGTGCTGCTTGAATAGCAATTCTCAGTGTCTCTTGATCCCTAATTTCCCCAATCATAATCTTATCTGGATCTTGTCTCAAAATTGATTTTAGTGCAGCAGCAAAACTAAGCCCAACATCTGCTTTTACCATAACTTGTTGAATACCATTCATTTGGTACTCAACTGGGTCTTCAACTGTAATAATTTTATCTCTAGGGTCTCGAATAGCATTTAACGCTCCATATAGAGTTGTTGTTTTACCACTACCCGTAGGACCTGTTACAAGTACAATACCAAATGGAGCTGCAATTCCTTGTGAAATTTTTTCATAATTCATTTTACTCATACCTGCATCTTCTAGTCTAATCATAACTTTAGATTTATCCAAAATCCTCATAACAATTGACTCTCCATGCATTGTAGGTAAAGTTGATACCCTAAAATCAAACTCCCTATTTGATACTAATGCCGAGAACCTTCCATCTTGAGGCTTTCTTTTCTCTGCAATATCAAGTCCTGACATCAACTTAACTCTTGAAGAGAGAGGAGCAAATATATCTTTATCAAATGTAAATGTTTGTTTAAGCATACCATCAATTCTATCTCGAACTACACAATTTTTCTCTGTAGCTTCAATGTGAATATCACTCGCTTGACCAACAATTGACGATTTTAAGACAATATCAATAAGTTTCTCTACAGCAGGAGACTCTTCTGAATCAGTCTCATCTGCTCCTGATGACCTAAGGTCTTTTCTAATATCATTAACTAATCCACCTACACTATCTGAAATCTCCATCTGTTGAAGATATTTTCTAAGTTGAGATGGTTTTGCAATAGCAATATTAATTGGCTTCTTAGGAAATAATCTTTGAAGTGCCTCTTGAGCACCCATATCTAGTGCATCTTCAAAAGCAACTAATATATTTAAATCTGTCTCCTCTATCGGCATAGCATTATATTTTAAAAGTTGAGAATATGGTATTTTATTAAATAGATGCATATCTATATCACAATCATCTAAATCTATAAATTGTATTTTAAGATTTTTAGCTACCATTTCCAAAATAGGAGTTAGATTAATACCCTGAATTTTTTCTAAATGTTCTAAAGATATAACACCTGCACGAACCTTAACTGCCAAGAACTTCTGAACTGTCTCTAAATCTATCATATCTTCTAAAACAAGATTACTAAAAGATATTTTTTTAGGTGGTCTGCTTCTTACCAATTTAGAGATTGCATCTTTAGAGATTAAATCCTCTTCCAACATCATTTTAATTAACTTAACCACTCACAACTCCTTTTAAATATTAAAATTTACCCAACTGTATCTTTTTTAAAAGTTCTTCTGCTCTTTTAGAACTATTCTCTTTTAAATATGCTTCTAAAATATCTTCTGCAACTTTATAATCACCTAATTTAGCTTTAGATTTGGCAAATATCAACCAACTATCTTCAGAATTACTATTTAAACTATTACTAAGTAATGCCCATTTTTGAGATATTTCATAATCACCTTTTTCATAATATCCATCTGCTAAATATAACGCATCTCGATAATTATTACTCTCATTATATCTATCTTCTACAATACTTAAAGTATCAAATATCTTGCTATTCTCATCATTTAAACTATCTTTATCTGTTACTATAATATTCAGATATTTTCTCTTATGTGGTTTTTCAATTTTCTCTTCTTTTGCCTCTTCTTCAGCAAATTCTATACTCATTTTTGGATTACTGTTATTGTCTTCTATATTATCGTTTTCTTTACTATTCTCTTTATCTATCTCTTTATCTATCTTTTCATTATACTCTGCATCATTGACATCTACTATATCAGGAGCAATCTCTTCTTTAATTTTTTCAATATGTTTAACTTTGACAACCTCTTTTACCTCTTTTGTTTTATTAACTTCGATACATCTCTCTGGAACTTTTATATCTTTTACTATAACAGTTGGTCTGGAGTCTACTTTTACTATTTTAGTAGAAATATTATTATCTTTTGGAAAAAACTTCTTAATTTTATTAAAAATAAACTCTCTATTTAATATATAAACTACTATTAGAGAGGTAACAAATATAAATCCAATCCAAGGTAAAGTCTGTTTTATCTTATATTTTTTCCACTCCTTTTCTAATAACTCAACATCATACATGAATAAATCCTAGTTTAATAGCTGACATCTCAATAATCTTCTTTGAAAATTTATTTATATCAATTTTATTTTTATCATTAAATTCATAATATTCATATATTTCAAAAATTGTAAAAAGCAGTTTATTTGTCTCTCTATAATTACCTTTTGTAAATTTATATATTAATCCAATATGATAACTTTTTATACTATTGGCTATCTCGAATAGATTTTTTTTAAGTAGTTTTTTGTGTACATAATTTTGAATATCATCAATTGAACCATTTCTAAGCTCAACAACTTCCCATATCCTAGATTGAAAATGCTCTTTAGCTATAATATCCTCTTCTTTATCTGTTTTATGAAGTGCAATAACAAATTTGATAGAACGGCTATCTGCTAATAATCTAATTCTCTCCATCATCTCTGAAGAGTACATTTGAGCTTCATCTAGTAGAACAATAATCTCTCTTTTTCCTTGAATGTCTCGACAATAATCAACAAGTGTGGAGAAGTTAACTTGTGTATTTGATGGTAAATCTTTTTTTGTAATAACTTTAAAAATTTTATGAAAGAACTCTTTTTCATTTGTTGTAGGAGTAGCAAAATAGTGTATATCTTTTTGATACTTAAGATTTTCATAAAGATAGTTTAATAAAATACTTTTTCCTGTACCAGGTCGTCCAAAGACTAAAATCATCTTAAGAGGCTTTTCAATACTATGTTGAAGTTGCTTATAAGATACAACTGATGACTCTAATTCAATATAGTCATCAATCTCTATTGAGTCAATAAAAACATTTTTAGCTGGATAATATCTACTGTCCATTTACTTTTTTATATCCTAACTCTTTTAACGATACATCATTATTATTAACTATAATATGAGGAGTTATAATTAAAACCAACTCAACAACATTTTTAATCTTCTCCTCTTTCTTAAATAAAGCAGATAATAGAGGAATATCTCCTAAAAGAGGTACTTTATTAATTTTAGTTCCTGTTTCAGTAGTTATCAGTCCACCTAAAATAGCATGGTGACCATCTCTTATTGTTATAACAGAGGCTATTTGTCTACGAATTAAATCTGGTGGAATTAATCTCGTTCCAGCACCTGAACTAACTGGTTCAAGAGTATCTGTAATTGATGGATTAATTTTTAATGTAATAATTCCATTATTATTAATTTCTGGAGTTATATCTAATAAAACTCCTGCAAATACAGAATCTACTTTTTCACCTTCAACACCAACTGCACCACCACTTCCACCTGCTGTACTGCTTGAAGTAGTCTTATAAAAAAGCTCTTTCCCAACACTAATTAATGCTGGTTGATTATTTAAAGTCATAATTCTTGGACTAGAGATTGCTTTTACATCTCCTTGAGTAGCTAAAAATTTAACAACATTTTGTACATCCATACTACCTTTTGCTTCTATCATTCCTGCTTGTTTAGGTTCGACCCCTAATCCAAATTCAGTTGGATTTAAACCATTAGTATCACTTGTTACCGTAGAAATATTTTTTTGTCCCATAGCATAAGAGTTAATAGCTACATTCTGTAAATTATATAACTGAGACCAATCTACACCTGTTGTTTTACTATCAGTGAATGTTACTGTTATAATTCTAACATCAATTAATACTTGTTTCTTTATTTGATTTCTTATAGTGTCTATATATTTTGTAACTCGCTTTAACTGTCTAGTTGTTCCTGTAACAGTAATCATACCTGCATCAGGATTAATAATTGGAGCTACGGGATTATACTCCCATATCTTTCCATTCGGTCCTTCCCAAGATGTCTCACTAAGTTTTTTATAGTGTGTACTTCCATCTGCTGCACCTATTAATATTCTTTGAATCTCATTTTTAATTGTTTTCCAAAACATAAATTCTGCATCACTTACTATCTCTGTACCAGTTCTTGATTCACTACCACTTCCAGCACTACTTGCTCCATCACTAGAGTTTGCAATAGTTACATTTGCATTACTAACACCTTTTCTACTTCCTGAAATATAATGAACTCTAAAAGTCTTCGTTTTTAGATATGAGATAGCTAATCTATTATTATTAAGCATATAATCTAAATCATTCTCTTTTAAAATAGTATCTAAGAACTCTTCTAATGAAGTATTCTTTAATTTTACAAAATATAATTTATTATCTAATCTTTTTTTTGCCCATTCATCTTTTACTGTAACAGTCAAGTCACAAGTATCTGCTAAATTTTCGATAGCATCACCAATAGTTAATTTACTATCTATTGTTACGGTAAATAACTTATTATCACAAGTTCCTGCATTCAGTATCGTTGCAGGGAATAAGAGTATTGCAATAGTTAATAAAAATCTTACCCTTACGCTATTTTTTATTAAATTCATATTTAATTCTCCTCTAGTTGAATAATATTTTTCTTCTTCTTTTTTAGAAATAATTTTATTATATTTCGTTCCCTAGACAATACAACACCTTTTTTACCAATAAACATAACCTCATAATCAGATACAATATCTTTAACAATATGCCACTTTCCATCAATAAAGGCTTTTCCATTCATTATTGCATTAAGAGAAAAATCTTTATCTTTTTTTAATAATAATTTATCTGAAGAAGAGGCTACTGATACAGGTGGAACAAGTTGTTTAAATGGGTCTGGGGTACTTGATAGAGCCTCTAATAATATACCATCTCTAGGTTTTTTTATCTTATCAATCATCATATCAATCTCTTCAAGTGTAATATTTCCAAAAAGAGAAGATGATAATAATAGTAGTAAAAGTAATATAATAATCCTTTTCATTAGTGATTAATCCCCCATACTGATAGTTGAATACTAGCAGTAACTCCTTTATCAGTTTTTTTGTAATTACTGCTATATATATCTGTAACTAAAGTATTCTGTTCTAACTCATTTGTAAATTGTACAATATTTTTAAAATTTCCTTCACACTCTAATTCAATCTCTAAAACATGCCCAAAACTACCATTACTATCTACATAATGATTTTTAAGATATTTAAGATTTATTTTTTGATTTGCTGCTATCTCTGCAATAGAATTTAAAAATATAGCCCAACTTTTTTGATTAAATAACATATCTGATAATTTTAAAAGATTTGAATCTATATATAATATAGTTTCTTTTAATGAGACTATCTTATTCTTTTTATTCTTTATATCTCTATCAAACTTTTTTATATAATAATCTCTATCTCCACCTGATGTAATAGACCTAAGATAGGTATTTTCAGTAGCTATCTTCTTCTCCAATCTAGCTTTTGTCTTCATACTCTCAGCCAATAGGTCTTGTGCGTATGGTAAAAAATAACTATATGCTACAAAAGTTATAGAACCTGCTGTAATCGCAATCATACCCCACTTCTCACTATCATTTTTAGTAGAGAAATATTTGTCCATCTCTTCTAGTTTATTAGCTATTAGTTTCATTTTAAATTAACCTTTAGAACACCTATATAAGTACTTGTATTTTTATCAAAACTAATATTATCAATATCAATATATGTAATTTTTTTGAAATATCTATCAGAGATATGTTGAATTAATGCTGTTATCTTTTTATTATCATCACTAAAAATATTAAATACAAAATTATTATTGGTACTATTTATATCACTAACATTAACACCAAAGGATTCAATATCACTTGCAAAATTATAATATAATTCAGATTTTAAAGAATAGTGTACTTTTTTATCATATATAGACTTAATTGTCTGCTCTTTAGCTTTATATTTAATTGTTAATTTTTCAACTTTACTATCGAGTTTATTAATCTCTGCTTTTTTATCTCCTAATATCTGCTTATATCTATTTGACTCTGTTGTTAAGTCTGCCTCTTCTTTTGTTAAAATAAAATTATGAGCATCATTTGTATATGAACCAAGTAGAAAATATAATGGATAAGATATACCTAGCATAGTTGCCGAGACTATTGAAATAATAAATTGTCCACTTGTTCGTTTATAAAACTCTGGTGGTCTTTCAAATATAGTTAAGTTAACTATACTCTCTGGGTTATCAAGATAATCAAGAGATAAAATAGACATAAGGTATTGAAACTGGTCAATATACCACTCATCTGCACCCATCTCAAAATCAAAATTAAGTTCTGAAGATTTCAGTCCTAAATAACTCTCTGTATAATTATCAAGCCCAACAATAGGACCTTTTGAACTTCCAACAAACATCTGGTCTATCGTTGTTAACTCATTAGCTCTTTTTACATAAATTACTACATCATTAATACTTATAAAAATCTCTCCAAAAAGCTTTATAAAGTTCTGTTCAGCAACAGGGTCAGTTGGTTTTATTCCATCAACTTCTAAAATTTTAAAGAATGCATCTTTATCAACTGTCTCACCTAATAATTCGCAATACTTATCATATATATGCTCTAAAGAGTATTCAATAGATTTAGAGTATAAATACTCTCCATTTTTATAAAATGTAATAAATGTATCTTCCATTGTAAAATAGATAAAGCAGTGAACACCTGTTCTATACAATAGCTCTTTTTTATATATAGCTTGATAGAGTAGTGGAGCAGGTATAATTAAATCTATATATTTTGTCTCTTCCAAAGTAGGAGGATATAGTTCATCTATTATCTCTGGTTCAATAATAAATACATGAAAGACTCTATTCTCTTCATTCTCTACACCCTCTCTATACTTAATCATATATTCGTTGGCTTGGTCAAGTCCTAAATCTTCATAAACCTGTGTTTCTATAATATCAGGAATATCACTCTCTTCCATACTATGAGCAATCTCTACATTAGTAGTAATCATATCTTTATTAGTTAAATATGAAGTAACATAATTTGCTGTATTATATGTAAGTCGTTTGAGTGGTTTTATATTATCATCTTTAAGTGTATAATATTTTGAAGAGTATGCATCAACACTAACAATATTACTAATTTTTGATTTTTTTACACTCATATTGTAGAAATTCCTTAGTTTATTGAATAATTATATATACTTTAATATTAAAACCTTCTTACGATAAATATACGATTATTAAAAACTATACGATATATCAGCATATACCATATCATTATCTTTTACACCATCAAAAAGTCTTGACCCACCAATATAGTCAACAACGCCTATATTTGCATTAATTCCATCTGCTATTTGATATTTGAACCACAATCTCTGAAATCCACCCTCGTCTAAACTTTTACCATATAGAGATATAAGATAATTTCCTGTTAATGTAGCATTTAGAAAATCACTACTTATCCGAAAAGCATTTTGATATGTATCCTCTTCTATTGGATTAAACTCATTTAGTAATTTACTATCCCAATCATTTATATGTCTAATTGCAAAATCATAAGATATTAAAGTATCTGCTATACCTTTGTACTCAAACCCTATAAGCATATCAGCTCTTGAAAAACTTTCATCTTTTGTAGAAAAATACTCTAATCCATCAAAATATGCTAACTCACTTTTAAATAACCAACTTCCACTTAATATATTTAATGCTGTGCCATACATATTTATCTTTTTATGCTCTATATTTAGCGTTGGATTTACAACACCAATATCATTATAAACTCTAGCTCCATAAAAATTAATATCCCAACCACTAAACTCTCCACCAATAGATAAAGCATAAGTTATATCACTATAATCTTCATCTTCTGGCATAGGAGCAGGGGCAGGTGAGAAGGGTGAACCGAATGGAGGATTTTTTGAAAATCTCTGTTCTAAAATAGCTATGGGTGTAACTCTCCAATCGCCTATAAAATAATCTAATTTAGCCATAGCTACTGGTAGTCTTAAATCTTCAATATCAACCATTGCAGGACGACGATTATCTAATGGATTTAGAATATCAGTAACTCTAATAGTATCACTTCTACCCCATATCAGAACTTGTCTACCTATTTTAAAATCTAATTGCTCGGTAAGGCTTCCTTCGAGATATGTATCAAAAAGTTCAACCTCATCTTTAAGTTCATCTAACTCTTGAGATGAATACTTCTCTTTCCCTCTAATATCATATATAGCGTCATAATATGCTTTAGCATTTGTTTTAAACCTAAATCCATTATCAAACTTATGTTCATAATCTAAAAATAGAGATGTTTTAAAAGATGAAATATCCTGATGAGGTTCTGCTGTATCCAAAGAGTATGCTACTTGTTGAGTTATTTTCCCAGTAAAGCCATCTAATATACTATTACTTTCTACATTCTCAGTTATATTATTATCTTCAGTTGTACTATTAGTATCTGTACTCTCAATAGGAGTATCATCAAATCCATCTAAAAGCAAATCACTCTCGTCTCCTTGGAGAGAAAGTGTAAAAATTGTTATTAAAGAGAGTATAGATATATTTATTCTCTTCACCCTACAATCCTTTTTCAAGTCTTCTTGTTGTAAACATATTATCAGAAATAGGTTTATTTAATTTAATTTTGCTAAATTTTAGAGTAGTTTTATGAATAGTAGATTTACCCTTTTTAGTTGTCATATTCATACTGTCTATTACCCATATACCTTTTGATTTATGCATTTTTGTAATATCAAGATATTTCTTTTTAGAGTTCTTCATAAATCCAATAGAGCGAACAACTACAAAATTATCTTCTCTAACAAGTCCAATAGTCTTAATATATCCAGACTCTTTTATTACTTTTGAAGTTCTAGGAGTTGCCTCTATCATCCAAACTTTTTTACCTCTAACTTTTGTCTCTTTGAGAAGTTTAAAATTATAATCTTCTAAATCTCTCTTTGTCATATCATAATATGAGAAATCTGAACCCATAAAACTAGAACTCTTATCAGAAGATGGAATTCTTTTTACTTTTTTAAGTGCAGGTAGATATAACCATTGGTCATCATCTTTAGATGCTTTATCATAGTCATAAGTTAAAAAAGATGTGTTCTTAACATCTGCTGGAGATTTAAAAAACATAATTTGATAAGTATCTTCTCCAAAATCTTTTTTATAAGACTTTATATCTCTAGTTCTCTTTTTACCATTTTTATCAATTAATATCATAAGCATATTCTGCTCAATAGTCTTACCATCATCTCTAGCATCAACTTTTGTCATAATAGCTCTAGCTTTTGCATCATCTGCCACCAAACTTGTAGTTAGTAGTGACACTCCTAAACCTAATCCAATTAATATATTTTTTGCTTTCATCTCTTTCCTTTAATTATAAATTACTTTATCCAGCCTCTTTTGGCAACAACTATCATTAATGCAGGAGCTAATAACAAATCACATAATAGTGCTATTATTATAACACTTCCTGTAAGTAGTCCAAAGTTATGAACTGAAATCATATTTGCCATTAAATAAGTATAAAAACCTAAGGATAGTACTATACTCGTAATTACAAGTGCTTTACCTGTTGTGAAAAAAGTATGTGTAATTGCTTCTGCACTGTCTCCTGTTTCGAGATAATATCTTCTAAAATTATGCATAAAATGTATAGTATCATCAACTGCTAAACCAATAGCTATACTACCAATAAGTAGAGTAAACATATCAAGAGGTATATCTGCTATATACATAATAAGAATTCCCATAATAATAGGAGCTAAATTTGGTATCATACTTAATAATCCTAACCTTACTGAACCTAAAATCAACATCATCATAAAACTTATTCCTATAAATGCTATAAAATAACTTCTAACTGATGAATGAATTGCATTCGCAAAAGTGTTAATTAATAGAGGTATCATACCTGTTGTAACCACTTCATCTTTTGGAAAAGCCTTTTTTGCCTCATCTTGAACATATTTTAATACTTTAACAGCATAAACTGCATCTGTCCAAGGTAATTTAATCGTAATTCTAGCTTTACTAAATTGACTATCCACTACATCTTCAAGGTCATCACTTCCAGAATTTTCAAATAGTAAAAGCTCTTGTGAAACTAAATTAGCATTATCTGGAATTTTATAAAACTCTTCTCTATTTTCGTGTAAAGCTCTATTTGTCTCATTTACAATTGTAGCTAAAGATATAACCTTACCAATACTTGTGTACTCATCTACATATTTTTCTAGCTTAATAGATAATTTATTCATAGCATTTAATCTCTCTACACTATTCCATCCATTTTCAACTTTACTATCAACTACAACCTCTATGGTTACTGAGCCATTCATACTCTTGTCAATAACCTCTGTTGATACTCTATCATAACTATCTGGTTGAAACCATTTTAAAGGATTATGTGAAGGTCTTACTTGTGTAGATGCTACTAATGCTATTATTACTAATACTGCACTAATTCCAATAATAGATTTATAATATTTAATTGGAATAATCGACAGTTTTTTCATAAAAATATCAAGTTTTCCAGATTCTGTTTTAGTTTTTTGTTTTAACTTTGTTATACTTAAAAGTGCTGGAAGTAGAGTTAAAGTTAATATCAATGAAATCATTACACCTAAAGATGCAAATTTTCCTAAATCAGATATTGGGGCAACCTCTGAACCACTAAAAGAACCAACACCAATAGCAGTAGTAATTGATGTCATAGCGATAGCTAATCCAGAGTGTTGAAGTGTAAATCTAATAGCATCTTTTTTATCACCTGTATTATTAAATCTATCAAAAAATATAGATAAAATATGCACAGTAGCACCAATACTTACAGCAAGTAAGAGAGATGGTACAATTTGAGTTGGTAATTTAAATGCTACACCTGCAAATGCCATAGTTCCAATAGTTGTCAATAGAGATAATATAATTACAAGTAGAGGATAAAATACTGCTGATAATCTTCTAAACATTACGAATAAAAATATTAATATAATCAAAAATGTTAATCTCATAAATTTCTGCATATCACTTTGCATTTGAGATTTAAGTGCGTGATTTACAGATGGAGAACCTGCTACAAAAATTTCTAACCCATCTTTTTCATATTTTTTTGTAATATCTAATACAGCTTTAACTAACTTTGTATTCTCTTTATCTGTTAAAAATACTTTAGGTTTATCACTCTCTGTTGGTTTCTCATCTTCAAACCCATCATTAAAGGCATCTTCATCAGCAACCTTTTTTTCTCCATTATGTGAATAGGCATCTGTCTCTATTATAATAGTTGTCATTTTTCCATCTTGACTTATAAATAAATCTTTATAAAAATGAGAATCCAAAGCTCTGGATTTAATATCTTGAACTTGCTCTTTAGTTGTAGGAAAAGGTTCGAGTAAATCATCAGTAATTAATTTATCACCATCACCTCTAGTATTTCGTACATTATATAAAGATGTAATATCATTTAAAAATGGTACTTTATTCTCTAACTCTTCATGTAGGTTTTTTAATTTATTCAAAAATTTAAGGGTAAAGATATTATCACTTTTAATACCTATTATAACTCTCTCATCTCGTCCGAATTGAGCTCTAAATTTATTATACTCTAAGAGAATAGGGTCTTCATCGTGCATAAAACCTTCTGTTGAGGTATCCATTTTAATTTGTGGTAGGTGAGATATGGGGAATGCTAATATTGCTATAATAAAAATTATAACTTTTAGAGGATTATCATATATAAATATCCCCAGTTTCCCCATAAATTTTTCTAACTTGTTGTGCATAAATTCTCCTAATGTTTAATTAGAAGAATTCTAGCTAAGTTATATTAACTATATATGAATTAAAAGTAATTTATAGTTGAGGTCCAGCTCCAGAGAAGTCAAATTCAGCTCCATGTCCATCATATCTACTATAATTGTCTATAAACATACTCGCTAATTTTCTAATAGTTTTATCATAAGCATCTTTATCTTCCCAAGTATTTCTAGGATTTAAAATTGTATTATTATATACTCCATCAAGCATTTTTGGCACAGATAGATTAAATACATCAATAGTTTCAAACTCTGCATCATTAATTGAACCATTTAGGATATCGTGAATACACGCTCTTGTATCTCTAAGACTCATTCTTTTTCCAACACCATAAACTCCACCAGTCCAACCAGTGTTAAGAAGATATACATTAACTCCATGTTCATCAATCTTATCACCTAGAAGTTTTGCATACTCTGTTGGGTGTAGAGGTAAAAATGCTTCACCAAAACAAGCACTAAAAGCAGCCACAGGCTCTGTAATTCCTCTCTCTGTTCCAGCTACTTTTGCAGTATAACCACATAAGAAATAGTACATAGCTTGTTCTTTTGTAAGTTTACTAACAGGAGGAAGTACACCAAAAGCATCAGCTGTTAAGAAGATAATATTTTTTGGGTGACCTGCCATTAAATCTTCTTTATGATTATCAATATGCTCTATTGGATAAGATACTCTTGTATTCTCTGTTTTAGAACCATCATCATAATCAACTTCACCAAATTCATCATATACAACATTTTCTAAAAGTGCATCTTGACGAATAGCTCCATAAATTTCTGGTTCACCTTTAGGGTCAAGATTAATTACTTTTGCATAACATCCACCCTCAAAGTTAAATACCCCATAATCATCCCAACCATGCTCATCATCACCAATTAATGCACGATGAGGGTCTGTACTTAAAGTTGTTTTACCTGTTCCAGATAATCCAAAGAATAGGCATACATCACCCTCTTTACCAACATTAGCAGAGCAGTGCATAGATAATTTATTCTCTAATGGTAACCAATAGTTCATCATAGAGAAGATACCTTTTTTCATCTCTCCACCATACCAAGTTCCACCAATAATAGAGATATTCTCTTCTATATTAAACATAACAAAAACATCAGAGTTAAGTCCATGCTCTTTATATTTTTTATTTGTAGTTTTACAAGCATTATATACTGTAAAATCTGGTATAAAATCAATTACTTCATCTTCTGGAGGACGGATAAACATATTTTTTACAAAATGTGCTTGCCATGCAACTTCTGTTACAAATCTAATTTTTTTACGACTTGCAAGAGAAGAACCAGCATATACATCAATAATATAAATATCTTTACCTGATAGTTGCTCTTTTGTAACTTCTAATAGTTCATCAAAAATCTCTTTTTTAACAGGTTGATTAATATCACCCCAAGCAATATGTTTATTTGATGGCTCTTGGTCAACAAAATATTTATCTTTAGGGCTTCTACCTGTAAATATACCTGTATCACACATAGTAGCACCATTAGTAGATAGTTTTGCCTCTCCTCTATTTACTTCATGAGCATGAACTTCTGTATAGCTTGGATTATGAAATATTTTACCGATATTTTTTAACCCTAAATCATCAAGTCCGTTAGGTTTTATTGTTGTCATACTTTCCTCCTTTATTTAAATATTGAAAGCAACACACCAGCTGCCACAGCTGAACCAATAACTCCTGCTACATTTGGACCCATAGCATGCATTAATAGAATATTTCCTGGTTTCTCTTCTGAGCCAACTTTACTAACAACTCTAGCAGCCATAGGTACAGCAGATACTCCAGCAGCACCAATTAATGGATTGATAGGTTCATCAGAAAATTTATTCATTAATTTAGCCATCAATACACCAGCAGCTGTTCCTGCTGAAAATGCTAATAGACCAATAATCATAATTCCTAAAGTCTCCATCACTAAAAATTCATCTGAAGCAAGTTTAGACCCAACACCTAATCCTAAGAATATAGTTACAATATTAATTAAAGAGTTTTGCATTTCGTTTGATAATCTATCAACAACACCAGACTCTTTTGCAAAGTTACCAAATGCAAATGCACCAATTAATGGAGTAGCATCAGGAAGAACTAATAGTGTCATAGTAATAATAACTAATGGGAAAAGTAATTTTTCTAATTTATTTACCTTTCTTGTTGTCTTCATAACAATTTGTCTCTCTTCTTTTGTTGTTAATGCTCTCATTATTGGAGGTTGAATAACAGGAACTAATGCCATATATGAATAAGCGGCAACAGCAATAGCACCTAGCATTTCAGGAGCAAGTGCAGAAGCAATAAAGATAGAAGTAGGACCATCAGCACCACCAATAATACTAATAGCTGAACACTGTTTTAAAGTAAAGTCTACCATATCTGTATATTGAGCTAGTGCAGCAGCACCAACTAATGAACCAAATATACCAAATTGAGCAGCTCCACCTAAAAGTGCTGTTTTAGGACGAGATAGAAGAGGACCAAAATCAGTCATCGCTCCAACACCCATAAAAATTAGAAGAGGAAAAAATTCATTGGCAATACCCATATTATAAATAATACCAAGCATTCCATGCTCTCCTGTCATATTTGCAATAGGAATATTGGCTAATAATCCACCAAATGATATAGGTAGAAGAAGTAGAGGCTCAAATCCTTTTGCAATTGCCAAATAGAAAAGAAAGAATATAATAATAAACATTATTACTCTACCCCAACTTTGAGAAAAGAGACTCATCTCTTCACCTCTACCATTTTTAACACCCTCTTGAGGTTCTAATATAGCTTTAAGTCCAGTTGTACCGTAAAAACTTCCTAACATTTCACTAATACTTCTTGAATGATAAGATGCCTCTTCAGTAACCTCTTGTGTTACTTCTGTATTGCTATGCTCATTTGCCTGAATATTAACACTAAATGCAAATATAGTAAGCATTAGTGTTAATAAGATTTTTTTTAATCTCATTATGTTCTACTCCATTGTTGCAAGAAGTTGTCCATCAGCGACAGCATCATTAACATTGACATTAATTGATGATAATACACCATCTTGAGGTGCTGTAATATCAATCTCCATTTTCATAGCTTCTAAAATCATAATAACTTCACCCTCTTTAACTGTATCTCCTGGATTAAGTATAATTTTCCATACATTTCCTGGAGTTTGAGAATTAATTTCAACTGCTCCTTCACCGTTTGATACAGCAGGTGCTTCTGTTACTGGTGCAGATGTTGCTTCACTAACTTGAATATCTGCATTTCCTTCTGCTACTTGAACACTAAACTTCTTACCATCAACTACTACTGTATAATTTCCTGCCATATCTACTTCTCCATTATTATTTTCTTCTATTTTTTCACTATTATCATTTTTAATTACCATTAATGGACTTTCGCCCTTAAGGAATGCAATACCTTTTTTGTCACAAGATGCACCAATGAATATATTCTCTTCGGTAGTCTCTAATCCCTCTTCTTCTAAAATCTTACTCCAATGAGCGATAGATTTAGTTACATCTCTATCTGCAATATCTAAAGGATTTTCTGTTGTTGGCTCTAGTTTTAATTTTTCACTAGCTAATTTAATAAGCTTTTCGTCTGGAGCAACAGGAGTCTTTCCAAAATATCCTAAAACCATTCTACCATAACCAGGAGCTATCTGTTTCCAATCGCCAAACATTACATTTGCATAAGCTTGTTGCCAATAGAATTGACTTACAGGTGTTACAGAAGTTCCATATCCACCTCTCTCAACAACCTCTTTCATTGCTAATATAACCTCATCAAATCTATCCAAATTACCACTATCTCTCATCATTTGAGTATTAGCAGTTAAAGCTCCACCAGGCATTGGCGAAAATGGAATTAAAGGAGATACTTTTGTAGCTTCAGGAGGTAACATATAATCTTTAAGACATCTATTTAACTCCTCTTCATATTTAAGAATTTTTGGAAGTTCTAAATCACCAAGATTATAATTAGTTCCTTTTGTAGCATGAAGCATTGTAAGAATATCTGGTTGACTTGTTCCACCACTTACAGGTGCAGCAGCCATATCAATACCATCAGCTCCAGCCTCTAAAGCAGCAATATAAGAAGCAACACTAACACCAGCAGTCTCATGAGTATGAAGTCTTAAATGTGTATCATCACCTAATAACTCTCTTGCCATTTTAATAGTTTCATAAACTTTATGAGGACTAGATGTACCACTTGCATCTTTAAAACATACACTATCATACTCTATTCCACTATCTAAAATATTTCTTAATGTTTTTTCATAAAATTCCACATTATGCGCACCTTCACACCCTGGAGGTAAATCCATCATTGTTACAACAACTTCGTGGTTTAATCCATATTTTTTAATACATTTAGCACTAAACTCTAAATTATCAACATCATTTAATGCATCAAAATTACGAATTGTTGTTGTACCATGTTTTTTGAAAAGTTTTGCATGAAGGTCAATCATCTCTCGACTACCTGTATCAAGCATTACTGTATTAATTCCACGAGATAGAGTTTGAAGATTAGCTTCTGGTCCTACAATCTCTCTAAACTTATCCATCATAGTAAAAGCATCTTCTTGAAGATAAAAATAGAGACTTTGAAATCTAGCTCCACCACCAAATTCAAAATGCTTAATACCTGCCTCTTTAGCTGCTGCTACAGCAGGAAAGAAATCGTCCATAAGAACTCTTCCACCAAAGACAGATTGAAATCCATCTCTAAAAGTAGTATCCATCACATCAATATATTTTTTAGCCATATTTACACCTTCTATCTAAGATTTATTTTTATTAAACTCTGTAATTGCAGCGATAATCGCTGCTGTTCTTTGTGAATCATCTACTTTTTTTGTATTATTCCCTCTAGTAGGAGGTTGAACCTCTTTCTCTGGAAAATACTTTTCAATTAGTTTTGCCTGAAGCTTCATCAACTGTACTAAAACTACCAAGAAGATGAAAACAATAATCATCCCCAATACCATAAATTTTAGGCTTTCACCTACTAGATTTATTTCCATCAAGACTACCTTATCTCAGTTTTTCGTTCTATCTATTAATTTTAAAACAATTTTCCTTGTTATCACTTGAAGAAGAGTCAAAAAGGCTACTTACTTTGTAGATATGTTTCAAAGTGTATATTTATTTTCGTTTTCGTCTTCTATTATTGCTATTTGGTAATTTTTTGTCATCTTTATAGTTATCCATCATTTTCTCTACCATCTCTTTATCTAACCCAATGATATTAGATGATTTATGTTCTTTATCTATAACCATTGATGCAATTTTTCTTAAAAACAGTGTATGGTCCATATCTTTTAATGTATGTAGTAACTTATCAACATTTGGATGTACTTCACTATTTCTAATCTTATATGCAATATCATCAATAGATGAGCTATCAATATGAGAGTTATCTTCAATTGTAGCTAGTTTCATATCAGCTCCAACCTCTTTACGAATTCTTTGCAACTCTTTAAACTCTTCTGTTGATACTAAAGTAATAGCTTGTCCTCTTTTACCTGCTCTTCCTGTTCTTCCAATTCGATGAACATAACTTTGTGGGTCAAATGGAATATGATAGTTAAATACATGAGATACATTCTTAACATCTAATCCTCGAGACGCAACATCAGTAGCAACCATAATTTTTATCTGATTCCTTCTGTACTCTTTTATCATCTCATCTCGTTCTCTCTGTTCCATATCTCCATGTAAACCTTTTGCATTAAATCCAAGTGCAGATAGATGTTCACTCAATCTATCAACTTCTCTCTTCATTCTACAAAATATAATACATTTATCTGTATCTTCAGTCTCTAATAACTTGACAATAGCATCATCTCGTTCTCGCTCATTAATTACATAATATCTCTGTTCAATAACATTATTTGTAGTAGCATCACCCTTATTAACAACTGATATAAACTTTGGATTATATAAAATATTATCAGCCAACTCTTTTATTGGGTCAGGCATAGTAGCAGAGAATAGTAGTGTTTGTCTATTTTGAGGGATATACTCAAATATCTCTTTAATCTCATCTAAAAATCCCATATCAAGCATCTCATCAGCTTCATCTAAAATTACAATTTCGGGATTAAAAATATCTATTTTCCCCTTTTTATATAAATCTTTTAATCTCCCAGGGGTAGCTACAACTACTTGCACACCTTTATGTATAAGTGCAATTTGTCGTCCATAACCAACACCACCATAAACAGTAAGTGTTCTAATTCCTGCAAATCTTCCAAGATAATATAACTCATCACTAACTTGTGTAGCTAGTTCTCTTGTTGGAGTTATAACTAAAGCCTTCTCTATCTCACCTTTAGCAATCTTATCTAATAGTGGAAGACCAAATGCTGCCGTTTTTCCAGTTCCTGTATGAGCTTGACCAACCATATCATTATTAGCTTCTATAATAGGTATAGCCATCTCTTGTATGGGACTAGGCTCTTTAAAACCTGCTACTTTCACCCCTTTTTGAATATCAGGATGAAAATTAAATTCATTAAATTTCATATATTTGACCTTTCGTAATGAATGTCCAAAAAAAGTTCTTTTGAACTTAATAAAACCCCCAAAAGAGGCTCTATAAACTCAATAAGATTATTCCAAATATAATTCTATATATTCCAAATATAACAAAGGTAAATCTATGTAAAAAAGCTAAAAATAGTTTTATTGTTATATATGCTACTATAAATGATACTATAAAACCTATAACAAATGGTAGAATATTTATATTACTAAAATCTTGATAATGTTTTAATAGGTCATATCCACTTACAGCACTCATAACTGGAATTGCTAATAGAAAAGAGAACGATGCACTCATTTCTCTATTTAATCCAACAAGTAAACCTCCAATAATGGTAGCCCCTGCTCTACTTGTACCAGGGATTAGTGATAAAATTTGTGCTAATCCAATTATAAATGCTTGTTTATAAGTAATATCATCTATATTTTTAATAGAATCTTCTTTCTCTTTATGAAATTTCTCAACAATTAAAAATATAACACCTCCGACAATAAACATAACTGCTACTACCTCAACAGAAAATAACATTTTAATATAATCTTTTAATAAAAAACCTACAATGGCTAGTGGTAAAAAAGCTAATATAAGTTTTTTCCAAAGCTCTAAGTGTGATATATGAAACTTATCCCTATATATAACAGCTACAGCCAAAATAGCAGAGAATTGAATAATCACCTCATACGCCTTCATTAGGTTACTCTCTTCTATTCCCATAAATTTACTGGCTACAATCATATGCCCCGTAGATGAAATTGGTAAAAACTCTGTAAACCCTTCTATTATTCCTATAATTATAGCTTGAAAAATATCCATATTAATTTTTATATCCCATTATTATTTGTACGAAGTTTCAACATACCATTCATACTTAAATAGCTATTTAAAGCTCCAATATATGCTCTTGCCGATGCCATCATTGTATCTGAACTTAATCCATGTCCCATTATTGATGGTTCATTATCATTAAACATAACTTTGACAGTAACATTTGCTAAAGCATCTTTACCTTTAGAGACAGAAGTTACTTTATAATCGATTAAAAATCCTTTATATTGTGTTATTCTATCTATTGCTTGGAATATAGCATCAATACTTCCTCCACCTATACTTGCATCAGTTATATCTTCTCCATTATGTCTAATAGTTACAGCCGAACTTGGTACACCTCCACTGCAATCCATTAATTGTAAAGCAACTAACTCATAACTTTTTTCTACTCTTGTCATTTGATTAGTTACTAATGCTCTTATATCATCATCATAAATCTTTTTCTTACTATCAGCAATCTCTTTAAATCTATTAAATGCAAGGTTTAAAGCTTCATCTTCTAATTTAAATCCTAATTTTGATAATTTATCTCTAAAAGCTGCTCTTCCAGAGTGTTTACCTAAGACTAAAGTATCTTCCATATCTAATCCAATATCACTTGGAGATATAATCTCATAAGTCTCTTTATTCTTTAATATACCATCTTGATGAATACCACTCTCATGAGCAAAAGCATTTTTACCAACTATCGCTTTATTTGGCTGAGGTTCAATACCTGTAATAGTTGCAATTAATCTACTTGATGGATATATCTCTTTTGTATTGATATTCGTATCAATATTTCCAAATATATCTCCTCTTGTCTTAATTGCCATAACAACCTCTTCTAATGAAGCATTTCCAGCTCTCTCTCCTAATCCATTAATGGTACACTCAACTTGTCTAGCTCCATTCATTACACTCTCTAACGAGTTTGCAACAGCTAATCCTAAATCGTTATGGTTATGCACAGATATAATTGCTCTGTTTTTTGTATATTCACTCATCTCTTTTACCATTGCACCAATCTCCATAGGCAATCTATATCCAACTGTATCTGGTAAATTAATTGTTGTAGCTCCTGCATCAATAACAGCATCTACAATCTCTTTCATAAAACTTATATCACTTCGTCCTGCATCTTCACAACTAAATTCAACATCATCAACAAAATCTCTTGCATACTCAACAGCTCTTACAGCTTTTTGAATAACCTCATCGGGCTTCATTTTTAACTTATGTTCCATATGAATAGAACTTGTTGCTATAAATGTATGAATTCTTTGCATCTTAGCCTTAGAGATTGCCTCTCCTGCTAATTTTATATCTCTATCCAATGCTCTAGCTAAAGAACATACTGTTGAGTTTTGAACTCTTTGAGATATTTTATCAATTGCGTCAAAATCTCCTGCACTAGCTGCAGCAAATCCAGACTCTATAATATCTACACCTAATTTCTCTAACTGAATAGCAATTTGTATCTTCTCTTCAATATTCATAGAAGCACCTGGACTCTGCTCTCCATCTCTCAAAGTTGTATCAAATATTTTTATAATCTCTTTACTCATTATAATTCCTTAAAATTAAATAATTATACTAAATTTTGCCAAATATATTATTGACAAAAAACTAAATCTATATATGGTTAAATTTTTTATAGTGATAGGAGCAGTAGGAGAAGAGAGACTTTTTTATTAAATTTTTTTACTGATATATTTATCATAATATCTCCTTAAATTTTTAATATTATACCTACAAAAAAATTTAAAATTACTGAATATAATATTTTTTTAGTATAATATCATTTGAGTAAAAATATAAAGGCTAAAATGCATATCTTAGAAGCAAAGAATTTATCTAAAATCATAAAAAAGACACAAATAGTTCATAATATATCTTTGCAATTAAAAAGTAAAGAGATAGTTGGATTGTTAGGTCCAAATGGTGCAGGAAAAACAACTTGTTTTTATATGGTTTGTGGATTAACAGATGCCACAGGTGGTCAAGTTTTAATTGATGGAGAAGATATAACCTCTCTACCATTAAGTGCTAGAGCCAAAAAAGGGATAGGTTATCTTCCACAAGAATCTAGTATATTTAAAGATTTAACCGTAGAGCAGAATTTAAGAATAGCATCTGAAGCATTAAACATTAAAAAAGAAGAAATATCTCCAAGAATAGAAAAATTATTAGAGATATTCAATATTACACCAATTCGAGACCGTTTAGGAATAAGACTAAGTGGTGGAGAGAGAAGAAGAGTAGAGATTGCAAGAGCATTAGTTGGAGAACCAAAGTTTTTATTACTTGATGAACCATTTGCAGGAATTGACCCTATTGCTGTTTTAGATATTCAAAATATTATCCGTCAATTAGTTGAACTAGATATGGGTATATTAATAACAGACCATAATGTTAGAGAGACACTAGATATTTGTAATAGAGGTTATGTTATGAGAAGTGGTGAAATGTTAGCTGAAGGTTCAAGTAATGATATTGCAAATGATGAAAATGTTAGAAAATACTATTTAGGAGAAAATTTTACCTTCTAAAATAATGTCCCTATCGCTTAATTGGATAAAGCAGTGCCCTCCTAAGGCGTAGCTAGAGGTTCGACTCCTCTTGGGGATACCAATAAACACTTATAATCAGCTAGAATTACTACTTAACACACCATTCAATCACCGACTATACCGAAAGATAAGACTTCTAAACTCTTAGAATTGATTATTTATACTTTTAGCTACTTTGATTATTTTAAATGGTAGATTAAGTGGTATATCATAACTTAATAAAAAATGTACCACTTATCATTTTAATAGATAAAAATCTTTTATCTACTATCTTTTATCCCAGCTTACCATTCCCCAACTCTCTAAATCTTTTTGTAGGGTTTTCATATCTCTTTTTCCTGATTTATCATCTTTATGACAAGCAAAACAGGCATTTGTCTCTTTTGGCATATTATACTTTAGTGTCTCATCTGGTGTTACAAAACCAAATAGATGTGACCTAACAGTAATAGGTGACTTTCCAGTATGACGACCTACTTTTGGCATATGACACTCAACACATAAAGAGCCTTTTGAGTTTGCTTTATGATGAGTATGTTTTTCTATGGACTCTTGATGTGGTCCTATTAGAGAGCCAAATGAGTGGCACTTCATACAAAGAGTATTTCCAGTGTTGTGCTTAGCTGTTGGTTCTAATGTATGTGGATTATGACAATTTATACAAGTTATGCCATGTCTACCCATCATAGAGTGAACATACTCATTTCCTTGTGTACGGTTTTTTTTGCCCATTCCATTAGCATAAAACTCTTTTGTTTCAACTCCATTAAATGGAGCAGGGAGTTTATATTGGCTAAGTGCTTTTCCTGCCTCATATCCAAATGGATAGTCTCGTGCATCTCCTATAATCTCTTTCATAGTTTTATTTTTTAGACGCATATCACGATTACGCATATGACATTGTAAACATACCTCATTTTGACGCACAGGGTCACTTAACGAAGCTAAATAGACTTTAGATTTAGGCTCTTTAATGTGTTTAGATGCTGGTCCATGACAAGCTTCACACGATATACCAGTCTCTACTCTTTTTTGAGTTGACATAAATCCAGTAAAGTGACACCCATCACAAGCTTTTGATGTTGGAAGTTCTTTATTCTCATGTGGATATGCTGATTTATACCAATATTTCCACGGTTTAAAGTGTTGCCATTTTTGTGTCTGTACATTCCATTGATAGTTGCCTAAGATATAATCCTCTTTGCCATTTATATCTTTTCTAATCATATATCGTTGTTTAAACTTACCCCCAACTGTATAGATAGCATCTTTAAGAGTAAAGTCTGCATCAGATGGCAATTTAGAAAAGTTTGCAACCACAACAGAGGGGTCTTTTTTAATATCTTGAATCATCTTAGGGTGACGAGAGTGACTCCAATGTTTAAAGTTCTCTTTATGACACTTTTTACATTTTTCTGAACCTACAAAAGTTGCCTCTTTTTGGTCATCTATTTGCAAATCAACCTCAGTACCTACTCTAGGTTTTGTAAGTTGTTTGTAGAATGGGCGTATTTTCTCTGTTTTAGTATAGCCAATATAACCAATAAAAACTAATACTAATATCATTGTATAAAATAATATTTTTTTCATATTTTTACTCTCTTTTTTACGCCATTATAACACAATTAGAGTAATATTTTAACTAGACTGATTTTCATCATCAGGCATCTCGATTTTAGGGATAAGAAATGATATAAGAATTACAGTTATTCCAAAAATAAGTACAACTAAATGTTCATTTTCGGGAAAGAATGATGGAAGTGTTAATTTTCCTGAACTACTTCCCATTAATGGTTTAAAGAAGTCATCATAATATAGTGTAAATACTAATCCACCAAAGAGACCACCAATCGCACCAATAAGAACATCTATCCGTCCCTCTGCAATAGATATAGGACCTGTCCCTGGGCATTTACCTAATATTGCCATAGAGATACCAAATAGTATACCTCCGATAATTAATCCTTGCCATAGAATAGGCTTTATATGATAGTGTGCAAATCCTGCTTCAATCATAAAATAGAGTCCTATACTAGTAAGTCCCACTGCTAAAAAGAGCATCTTGGGGACAATAGTATCTTTAAGCATAGCAAACCCTGCTATCTTTTCAAACTTATCAACTCTTGTATACTGAATGATACCTCCAAAAATAATACCGATAAGAAATACCAACATTAAAGAGCCATGTCCTTGATAAATTACATTTTCAAACATTTGTGCTATACGAGAGAGTAAATCATGACCCTCTGTTTTAATAATAATATCCATCTACTTCTCCTCTATATTATAAAATAATTTTCCAGTAACAACTAGTGCTATCATTACTACTGTACCAAATATCATAGAAGAGATTGCCATTTGACTCATACCTGACATAAAATGTCCTGATGTACACCCTCCTGCAAGTCTTGCTCCAATAATCATAAAAAATCCTGATATAAAACTCCATAATAGACGAGAAACTCTTGAATTGTTTTTATATTTTTTCCAACCAGAAGGAATTAATGAGAAACGAAATGTTTTAGTAATGAATACTGAAGTTACAAATCCACCTAAAAGTGCACCAAACAGCATAACACCTTCCCATGCTCCTGCATTTTTTATCTCTTGTAGATATGTATACTTCTGTGGGTCTAGGTCAAAGATTAATCCTGAAAATAATGGTACATAAGTTGATGCCCCTATCGGTCTATCAGCACCAAATACGGAAAATGTCATTAACAGTAAACCCGACATTAAAATTCCACCCATCCACCACGGTAATCTATTCGTCATAATTATATCCGTTCATAAAATACTAACAAAACCTAAGAATAAGTCTTGTTGTAAGTGATTTATGTTAATATTATTAAAACTTCACTGAGTCGCTAATGCTAAACTCTCCATTTTCGTTTATAGTGTCGCTTAAACGGGTCGCCACTTAGCAAGATTTAAACTAGCATTCGAATCTCTATCTATTTTAAAATTACATTCTTTACAAATGTAAATTCTTTCACTCAATTTTAATTCTTTTTTTACATTTCCACAATTAGAACAAGTTTTAGAAGATGGAAAAAATCTATCAGCTAAAACCAATTCAGAACCATATATTAGACATTTATAAACCATCTGTTCTTTAAATATACCAAAGCCAACATCAATTATGCTTTTAGCTAATCTTCTATTTTTTACCATATTAGATGGTGCCAAATCTTCAATAACTATTCTTTTATAGTTTTTACTTAACCAGCTAGTAAGTTCGTGCAATGCTTGTTTACGACTCTCTGAAACATAGTAATGCAATTTCTGTATTTTAGCTTTGGTTACTTTCCAGCCATTACTATCTTTTACTTGTCTAGCAAGTTTTTTATTTAGTTGTCTTAACTTTTTTTCTCTTTTAGCATAAGATTTATGAGCAGGAAACACTTTACCATCCGACAAAGTTGCCAATTCTTTAACACCTAAATCAACTCCAACATTTTCAAAACTTGGTTCTTGTTTTTTTATGTCTTCTGTTTCAATTAAGAATGAAGCGAACCATTTACCAGCTCTTAATGAGATAGTTACTTGTTTAACAGTTCCATCAAATCTAATAAGCTCTCTCATTTTTATCTCTCTTAATTCTTTAGGTAGTTTTTCAAATCTAAACTTTCGTCCATTGATTTTGATTTTTTCTTTCTCTCTTATAGAAAAACTCTCATTAACACCTCTTTTAGCAAAAGATGGTAATCCGTGATATATAGCTTTGGCTTTCTGTTTAGGGGTTACGGCTTCTTTTAATGCTTTAGCTCTTTTTACTTTAGCTTCTGGAGTCCATCCTCTTTTTATTGCTTTGTCTATATCATCAACAGTATTTCTAATTACTCTAGTTGAAACATCTTGCAACCACTCAAATTTAGCTCTATGTTCTTTTACAAGTTCAACAGCTATTGATTTAGTTAATTTAGATGTATTTCTGTAATGTGCTACTAACACATTGTACATATATCTTCTATTAGCTACACAGTGAAACAGATAATCACTTTGTTTGCTAGTAGGATAAAGTTCAATTTTATGTGATAGTAACATCTTACACTTCCGTTTTTTATTTATAATAACATTATAGCAAGTTTTGTTAGCTTTTACCAAGTTTTTCTATTAATTTCTTATTAATATGGCTTCTTTTTCCATTCATCCTGCAACTAAACACATGAATAATATTCATTATGTCTTCTATCATCTCTTGTTCATCTGTTTTATCTTCACTTGAATTGATAACAACTATCTCTGTATTATGAATTTTACAAATCTCTTCTATTAATTCAAAACCAAATCTTATTAATCTATCTTTATGAACAATAAACACTTTTGATACTTGATTATTAGAAACCATTTTAAGAAGTTCTTTTAAACCATTCTTATTATAGTTTATACCGCTACCAATATCAGATATTATTTTAAACTCTGAGCCTTGTTTAGCTAAATACAGTTCCATAAGTTCTTTTTGTCTAACTAAATCATCTTTTTGATGTTGAGCAGAAACACGAACATAACCTAAATTTATCCTATTTTTAGGCTTTTCTATTTGTAAAACTTCGTGTAACTGTTCTTCACTATACATTCTTTGATTACCTTTTGTTCTATAACTAGGGATTAATTTTCCGTTTTTCTCCCAAACTCTTAATGTATAAACACTCTTGCCTATTAGTTGGCTAAACTTTCCTATTGAATACATAATAAAAGTATATCAAATATTATTAGTTTTTGTCAATTATCTAGTAACAGTTGCTTTTCCTTTTTTTAATATCTCTAATAATATCAAAAAAAGTATTACTCACTTCTTAGAACAACTAATGGGTCAGTCTCTGATGCTTTCTTGGCTGGATATAGAGATGATAATAAAATAATTATACTTGTACCTATAATTATTAAACTAAAATCAGTTATGGTTAAATCTACTGGCAGTTTAGTTGTTCCATATACATCGGCAGGAAGAGATATAATATCAAATGTTTTCAGAGCTAAAATACCCATTGAACCTAAAAAAGTTCCAAATATAATACCACCTACACCGATAATTATTCCTATTCTAAAAAATATTTGTTTTATCTCTCTTTTGGTCGCTCCTAGAGTTCTTAACAATGCAATTTCTGACCTTCTGCTCATAACTGTCATTAAAAGAGATGATATTATATTTAATGATGCAACTACAATAATTAATAGCAAAACTAAAAATAGTGCTTGTTTCTCCATCTCCATAGCAGAGAAAAAACTTCCATTCTGTTGCCACCAACCTTCTATAATAACAGTTGAAGGCAGAAATTTTTTAATCTCTATAATATCTTTTAGAGGCTCTTTAGAGTAGATATGTATTCCATCATATACACCTCTATCTCTTTTTAAAATCTTCTCAAATGCACCCAAAGTACTGTACATAATTGCTTTATCATAAGACTCTAATCCTGAATCAAATATTCCATCTATTATAAATCTTTTTTGTAGTGGCATTATTCCAAAACCAATTGCATCTTGTTCTGAAAAATATATAGTTATCTTATCACTCTCATAAGCATTTAACTCATTAGATAAGGCATCACCAACAACAATTCTAAACTTACTTTTGAGAACTCCTCTAGCCTTTTGAAATACAGGATTTATATAAGCTTCTCTATCAGAATCAACACCATAAAGAACTCCACCTTGAACAAATCCATTACTTTTTATGATAACTTGAGTTGTATAGTACGGACTAAATTTTAAATTTGGAAATTTCGTTTGAAGTTTGTTTATGAGATTATCATTTGTAGCATTTATATCCATTGGAATAAGAGTTAGAGGATAGTTCATAACTGATAATTTCTCTCTAAACTCTTGTTGAGTCCCATTCATAATTCCCATACTAATCATAAGAACCATTACCCCTGTGCTAATTCCTAAAAAGGCGAGAAGTCCAGAGATAAAAATAAATGGATTATCTCTATCATACTTTAAATAATGTCGTATAATCTTAGAGACAAAAGGATTTGACATTAAGCAAGAAGTCCTTTTTTAGGTCCACTCTGTCCACAACAATTTTTATATTTTTTACCACTTCCACAAGGACAAGGCTCATTTCTTTTTGGTTTTTTTGTAGCTACAATAGGTGAAGTTACAGTAGGCTCTTCTTGATTTTCATAATTTAAAGTTGTCTCTTCAACTGATGTCTCTAACTCATTTTTAATCTCTTCTACTGCCTCTTTCTCCTCTTCTGGAGTTTCAAAGTTAAATTGAACTAGATGTAAAATCTTAACAGCCTCATATTTAATTCTGCTAATAAGGTCTTGGAAAAGTTTATAACTATCTTGTTTATATTCTGTTAAAGGGTCTTTTTGATTATATCCTCTAAGCCCAATACCAGTTTTTAGAACATCCATCTCATATAAATGGTCTCTCCACTCTGGGTCAAGAACTCTAAGATATAAAACTGATTCAATCTCTGTTCTTTGTGAAGCATCAAGTATCGACATTTTTTCTTCATAATGCTCTTCTAATATATTTTTTATAATTTCAAAAATTTCATCTTTTTCTTTATCTTTTAGAGAAGCAACATCAATATCTATGGTTAACTCCTCTTTTATAAGACCTACTAATCTATCTAAGTTATAATCCTCTTTTGGACTCCCCTCAAATATTTCACAATCCAGTAAATGATGCTCGATGTACTCTGCTCTATTCTCTTTTATTTTCGCACCAATATCAAAAGTTGGGTCAAGAAGTTGATTACGGAATGCATAGATTGCTTTTCTTTGGTGATTTGCAACATCATCATACTCTAAAATATTTTTTCTCGACTCATAGTGCATATTCTCAACTTTCTTTTGAGCTTTCTCTACACTTCTTGTCACAATTTTAGAATCTATATATTCACCATCTTCAACACCTAATTTATTCATAATATTACGAATTTTATCCCCACCAAAGATTCTAAGAAGATTATCATCAAGACTTAAATAGAATTGACTCTCTCCATTATCTCCTTGTCTACCACTTCGACCTCTCAACTGATTATCTATTCTTCGGCTCTCATGTCTCTCTGTACCCAAGATATATAATCCACCTAAATCTTTTACCTCATCAGTAATCTTAATATCAACACCACGACCTGCCATATTAGTAGCTACTGTAACAGCACCTTTAACTCCAGCATTTATAATAATTTGAGCCTCTTGTTCATGATTTTTAGCATTCAACATATTATGAGGAACTTTCTCTTTTTTAAGTCTTGCATCAATCATCTCACTCTTCTCGATAGATGCTGTACCAATTAATACTGGTTGACCTTTTTTATGCAACTCTTTAACTTTTGCTACAACTGCATCAAGCTTTTCTCTCTCTGTATTATAAATTAAATCATTTTTATCTAATCTTTTAATAGGTAGATTTGTCGGAATAGATATAACCTCTAAGCCATATATTTGAGCAAATTCAGTAGCTTCTGTTTGAGCTGTTCCTGTCATTCCTGCCAATTTATCATAAGCACGGAAATAGTTTTGATATGTAATCTCTGCTAGAGTTTGAGACTCTTCTTGTATCTCCACACCCTCTTTTGCTTCAAGTGCTTGATGTAATCCATCGCTATATCTTCTACCCTCACTAAGTCTACCTGTAAACTCATCAACAATTACAATTTCATTATTACTTACAACATAATCTACATCAGCTTCAAAAAGATAATGAGCTTTCAGTGCTTGGTCTAAATGGTGAGATAAAACAGCATTTTCTAAACTATATAAATTATCTACTTCAAATAAATCTTGAGCTTTTTGTAGCCCTTGCTCTGTCATTATTATAGTTTTATTCTTTTCATCAATTATAAAATCACCAGTTGTTATTTCTGGTTCTCCTGCAGGAGTATCTTTTTTTGTACCCTTCTCCATCTGTTTAGCTATCTCATTAGCTTTTGGATAGTGATTTGTATCTCTTTGTGTTGGCCCAGATATAATAAGTGGAGTTCTTGCTTCATCAATTAAAATAGAGTCTACCTCATCAACAATTGCATAATAATGTTCTCTTTGAGCTTTCTCATTAGCTCTAACTTTCATATTGTCTCTTAGATAATCAAATCCGTACTCATTATTTGTACCATAAGTAATATCTGCATCATATTGTGCTTTTCTAAACTCTTCATCGTATACACCACTCGTAATACAACCAACGCTATACCCTAAAAAATTATATAGTACCCCCATCTCTTCAGCATCACGAGTTGCAAGATAATCATTTACTGTTACTATATGTACACCTTTACCCATCATAGCATTCAAGACAACAGCTAAGGTAGCAACTAGCGTTTTACCCTCACCAGTCTTCATCTC
>FPHG01000068.1_pt1 | contig 52790 bp, 49 predicted proteins | sample 1057261 | NCBI WGS metagenome assembly FPHG01 (sample SAMEA4473298, study PRJEB15554) | hydrothermal vent metagenome | biome: marine basaltic hydrothermal vent biome; feature: marine hydrothermal vent; material: water | place: Pacific Ocean | collected 2011-06-14/2011-07-23 | depth 1709 m
AGTATAGATGATATAATAGATATAGATATAGAAGTTAGAAATTTTGTTAATAGGAAAAAAATATGATATTAAGTATAGAGAGTAGCTGTGATGATAGTTCTATAGCAATTACTAAAATAGATACTAAAGAGTTGATATATCATAAAAAAATCTCTCAAGAAGAGGAGCATTCTCAATATGGTGGTGTTGTTCCAGAGTTAGCAAGTAGATTACATGCTATTGCATTACCTAAAATCTTAGAAGAGACAAAAGCTTATTTTCCAGAACTGAAGGCAATAGCTGTAACTAATCAACCTGGATTAGGAGTAACTCTTTTGGAAGGAATTTCAATGGCTAAGACATTATCTATGTTTCTGAAAATTCCTCTAATTGCAGTGCATCATCTAAAGGCTCATATATACTCATTATTTATAGAAAAAGAGTCTATCTCTCCACTTCTTGTACTTTTAATATCTGGTGGACATACACAAATTATTAAAGTCTCTTCGTTTGATAAGATGGAGATATTAGCTACTACAATAGATGATAGTGTTGGTGAGAGTTTTGATAAAGTTGCAAAGATGATGGGATTAGGTTACCCTGGTGGAGTAATTATAGAAAATCTTGCAAAAGATGGAGATGATAATAAGTTTAACTTTCCTGTACCATTACGCAATTCACCATTAATTGCATTCTCTCTTTCAGGCTTAAAGAATGCTGTACGACTTCAAATAGAAAAATCTAAAGATGAAAATGGAAATTTATCAAAAGAAGATATGAGTCATATATCTGCATCATTTCAAAAGGCAATAAAATTACATCTACTTCAAAAGAGTAGAAAGATTTTTGAAAAAGAGCCTATTGAAGATTTTGCAATAGTTGGTGGAGCAAGTGCTAATTTATATATTAGAGATGGATACAAAGAGTTGTGTAAAAAATACAATAAAAAAATACATAGCGTTGAGTTAAAATATTGTTCAGACAACTCTGCAATGGTTGGAAGATATGCCATAGATGCTTATTCACGAAAACAATTTATAAATATAGATGATTTAGACATTGTGACTACAAAAAAGAAACAAAATGGAGAATTACTCTAAAAATGGTTAGAATAATTTTTTATATATATTTATTAACTATTAACTTATACTCTTTTAATTTAATTAATAAATATCCAAGTTACTCTTATGTATTTAATGAGTTTGATATTGAAGAAGATTATATTTATAATGATGATTTTAATTCTTTTGTTCAAAAAAATAGTAATCGATATAAAATTTTTTATAAGAATTCTATTAATAGAGGTGGTACTCTAATTCCAACATTTAAAACTATGCTGTTAGAAGATGATTTATCCGATTTATTAGTATATTTAGCAATGGTTGAATCAGGATTTAAATTAAATGCTGTCTCGAATAAGAGTGCTACAGGAATATGGCAATTTATGAGTTATACAGCAAAACATTATAATTTAAAAGTAAATTCTATATCTGATGAGAGATTAGACCCTATTTTAGCAACTAATGCAGCTATATCTTATCTACATAAATTATATAATGATTTTGGAAAATGGTACTTAGCAGTAATGGCATATAATTGTGGTGAGGGTAGAATGCAGAAGGCTATTAAAAAAGCAAATAGTGATGAGTTAAATATAGTCTTAAAATATCTTCCAAAAGAGACTCAATTATATATGTATAAAATTTTATTAGTATCTATGATAGGAGAAAATATATCTTTAGGATTTTCTAATAATTTAGATGAGGTATCTGATATATATGGTGATGACATTATTCAAGTAGAAGTTGAAGCAGGTGAAAATATTAAATATATAGCAAAGATGATAGATATGAAATCTAAAGATTTATTAAAATTAAATCATCATTTTAAAAATGGAGTAGTTCCAGTATCTTTACCTAAATATATTATAAATATTCCTAGCGATAAAGTTATAGACTTTTATACAAAATATGAATTAAAAAAAGAGTTGGATAGAGCTTCTAAATGCTGTTTTATATCTCATTTTGTAGAGAGGGGAGATACTTTAAGTTCAATTTCTAAAAAATATAATATCAGAGTTTCAGATTTAATCAAATCGAATAATATAAAAAATGGCAAGATTATAATAAACCAGATATTGATTATTCCTGTTACAGAACAAATATTTAATAAATTTTATAAAGAGAATAAGATATGAGATATATAATTATATTACTTCTTACAACTTCTATTATTTTTATAAGTGGTTGTGGAAAAACCTATCCAAATGGAACACCTGCTACAATGAAAGCTTACTGTATTCGAGGAAAAACATACCACCCAACTTATGTCTCAATAGGAAAAAAATCAAGAGGAGTAGCTAGTTGGTATGGTCCGGGTTTTCATTTTAAACGAACAAGTAATGGTGAAAGATACAATATGTATGATAAAACAGCAGCACATAAAACTTGGCCAATGAATACAATGGTAAAAGTTACTAATCTACAAAATAAGAGAAGTGTAATTGTTAGAATAAATGACAGAGGACCTTTTGTTAGAGGTAGAATTATAGATTGTAGTTTTGTTGCAGGAAAAATAATAGGTATAAATATAAAAGGTACTGCTAAAGTAGAGCTTGAAGTTGTTGGTTTTGCTGGTAAAATATATAAGAAAAAATCTATTAAACATAAAGTACCAAAAGAGATTAAAATAACTAATTTTGCTATTAAAGTTGCATCATTTAGAGATAAAGAAGATGCAATTATCTACCAAAAACATTATGATATTTTAGATAAAAGGTATAATTCTATTATAAAAAAAGCTCATAATATAGATGGAGATGATATATATCTTGTACTAATTAGAGGTTTTAAGACAAATCAAGAGGCAGAAGATTATAAATATTGTAATGACCTTGAAAATTCTATCATTATCAGAGAATAGTTTTGATATAATTATCAAAATTATTTATATAAGGTATGTATAATATGATACAGATGATGCAAGAGACCAATACGGAAGTTAAAAGAGAGACTAAAGAGACAAAAATTAGAGTTAAATTAAACTTATATGGGAAAGGTGTATCAAAGATAGATACAGGAGTACCTTTTTTAGACCATATGTTAATATCTTTTTCTAAACACTCTAATATTGATTTAGAGATTGAATGTGCTGGAGATAATCATATTGATGACCATCATAGTGTAGAAGATATTGGAATAGTATTAGGTCAAGCTCTTAGTAAAGTGATATATCCTGCGTATGATATAGAGAGATTTGGAAGTGCTACAATTTTAATGGACGAAGCTAGTGTTACTTGTGATATTGATTTATCTCGTCGTGCATATCTTGTATTTAAACTTCCAGTAGAGGGTCAAGTTGGTAACTTTGATGTTGAATTGGTAGAAGAATTTTTTAAAGCATTAGCATTTAATATGCCATTTACTATGCATTTAGTTGCAAATAGAGGTCATAATAAACATCATTTAATTGAAGCAAGTTTTAAAGCTTTAGCAATATCTCTACGACGAGCCGTTGTTAAAAATAATTCTGGTACACCTAGTACAAAAGGTATGATTTGAGTATAGAGTTAATCGTTTTAGATGTTGATGGGACAATGACAAATAGTCAAATCACATATAGTCAAAATGGTGATGAAATTAAAAGTTTTAATGTTAAAGATGGACTAGCTATTGTTTCGTGGATGAAGCTTGGAAAAAAAGTAGCTATTATCACAGGTAGAAAATCTAAAATTGTAGAGAAGAGAGCTAAAGAGTTACATATAGAGTATTATTATCAAGGTATAGAGAATAAATTAGAAGTTTTATTAGAACTTACGGAGAAACTGAATATTACTATGGATAGTGTTGCGACGATAGGAGATGATTTAAATGATTATAAGATATTAGAAGCATCTAAAATCTCTTTTGTCCCTCAAGATGCTAGTGAACATGTTGAACGAATTGCAACAGTATCTTTGATTAGAAGAGGTGGTGATGGAGCTGTTCGAGAGATGATAGAGTATCTCATATCAAAAGAGGGCTTAACTAAAAAGTATTTAAATCTATGGGTATAAGAGCAGAGTGGATTGCATTTATAATGATTTTAATTATGTTAGGTGTGTCACTATTGTTTGATGTTAAGCAGAGAAAAGCTCAAAATAAAACATTCCATAAAGAGTTTGAAGTTTATAATTCTATAACTGTAGAAGTTAATAAAAATATTATAACAAGTAAATTATATTCAGATTATGGAGTTAAAGAGAGTGGAGTTTTAACTCTTAAAAATTTAAAATATATAGGTAATTCTGTAAAAATATTAAAATCATCTAGTGGTAGATTTATAAAAGAGAATATATATTTAGATAATAATGTAACTGTTTTGCAAACAAATGGATATTATTACGAAGCTGAACATGCTATTTATAATAAATTAACAGAATTCTTATATGTTACCAGTCCTTTTACTGCTTATATTAATGATAGTGTAGTAAAAGGTGTAGGGTTAGTTTATGATAAAAAAGGGAAGATAGCAAAAGCCAATAAGATTAATGCAGTATTTAATACAACTAAATAGCTAATCTTATAATTCAAATGATATAATATATATAAAATTTAGGAATTTTTATGAAAAAAATTATAATACAACTTTTTATTTTGATTATTTTACCTCTCTCTATTTTTGGAGAAAAAGTTCAAATAACATCAGAATCATTTTATGCTAGAGATGCAGATAATCAAGTCCATTTTATAAATGATGTTATGGTTAAACAGGGTCAAAGTTGGATACATAGCGATAAGGTAGTTGTATATTTTAATGATAATAATGAAACTATTCAATATGATGCTATTGGTAGTGCCACTTATGAAGTAATTAAAGGTACAAACCATTATAAAGGTCATTCAGATAAAGTAACATACTATCCAGAGACATCGATATATATGTTTACTGGAAAAGCTGTAATTCATGATTTAAAGAATAATAGAGATGTTCATGGAAATATAGTTGTAATAAACTCTGTCACAGGTGATTCTGATGTTAAAAGTACAGGAAGAGAACCTGTAAAATTTACTTTTGATGTAGGAGGTAATTAATGAATTCTTTACGAATAATAGATTCAAAATTTATAAAATCAGCGCAAAGTATAAAAGATTCTTTAGATGATACACTTAGTGAAGTTGTATTTCTAGGTCGCTCTAATGTTGGAAAAAGTTCCACTATTAATGCTTTAAGTCAAAGAAAAAATTTAGCAAAAAGTTCATCAACCCCTGGGAAAACTCAACTGATTAATTTTTTTGATATAAAGTATAAATTTAGAGAAAAAGATTATGATATTAGATTTGTAGATTTACCTGGATTTGGATATGCAAAGGTCTCGAAGTCTTTAAAAGAGGTTTGGCAGAAAAATTTGGTTGAGTTTATTAAACATAGAGTATCTATAAGACTTTTTATACATTTAAGAGATGCTAGACATCCTCATGCTCAAATAGATAGTGATGTTACAGAGTATATATCAAAATTTATACGACCTGACCAAAGATATTTAACTGTTTTCACAAAAATAGATAAGTTAAATCAAAAAGAGAGGGCAAAATTAAAACGAGATTTTCCAAACTCTATTACTATTTCAAATTTTAAAAAGAGTGGTCAAGATAGAGTTCATCAAGAGATATTTAAAACAATATTTGGAGAGCAAGATTGATTAAGCTTATTAAAGCAAAACTTAGTGATATTTCTGAAATGCAAAATCTTGTAATAGAAGAGGTTACAGATGGCATAATTTTAAAAAGAAGTTCTGATGAGGTAGCTACAAATATTCGTTCTTATGTATTAGCTAAAGATGGTGATAATCTTGTGGGATATACTGCATTGCATATTCATTCAGATAGAATTGCTGAAATTAGAAGTCTTATTGTATCTTCTTCTTATCGTGGACAAAATATCGGAAAAGAGTTAGTTAATTTTTCAATCAATGAAGCTAGAGAGTTAGGCGTAACTCAAGAGATATTAGTTCTGACTTATCTTCCTAAATTTTTTGAAAAGATGAATTTTATAGAGATAAACAAAGAGAGTATACCTGAACATAAAATTTGGGCAGATTGCATTAAGTGCGTACATTTTCCTATATGCAATGAAATATCTTTAGTATATAAACTAAATGGAGATTTATAGTATATGAGCCAAATTGTTACAGCTATCTTTTGGATATTATCCATTTCATATATAATCTTTTACCCTATGCTTATATCAATATATGTTTTTATGCCTTTAATGATAGGTATCATAGGTTATATTTTTATATTAGGTTTAATAGAATCAAAAAATAGTTATATTATATTCACTACTATATATATGATTAATTTAGAGGTAAATTTAACCTTGCCACTTTTTTTAATACTATTTACAGTTTTAATTTTTTATATAGTGATATATCCAACATTTGAGATATTAAAAGAGTGCAAAATTTGTGTTGGACTTCTCTCGGTATTATTTATAGATTTATTATATTTTATTATGCTAGTTGGATATGATTTTATATTTAATACAGTAAGTATCGTTGTTGATCAACTTTTATTTTATACTTTAGTAGTTGATATGCTTATGGTGTTTTTATTATGAGATATACGATTACATATATAATATTTACTTTAATATGGATAACTATGGCTGTTTATCTATATGATATAAGTATAAAGAATGAATTTTATTATAAAAACTTGGCGAAACAAAATATAGAGAGAAAAGTATATATTAAACCTGTAAGAGGTGAGATATTAGATAGTAAAGGTAGACTTTTAGCTATGAATCGTATGGGGTTTTCTGTATCAATAAAACCTCATCTAAAAAGAGATGGAAAAAGATTAAATAAAGTTGTAGATAAATTAATTGAAATGTTTCCTGATTTAAATAAAACAATAATGTTAAAAGTTTATGACAAAGGAAGTTCAGCGTATAATCACGAACCTATTAAAGTTGTAGATTTTATTAGATATAGAAATATGATACCTGCATATCCGAGATTAAGTATATATGATGATATCAAGATAGAGGCAGAGACTACTAGATATTATCCATATAATATCTATGCTGCACATATAGTAGGATATACAGGTCGTTCTAATAGAAAAGAGAATGATAAAGATTTAGTTGTAAAAAAAGTTGGAGTTATAGGTAAGTCAGGATTAGAGAGAGAATATAATAAAGTGCTTCAGGGTGAATTAGGATATAAGATAACTAAGGTTACAGCTACAAATGAGAAAATTGAAGATTTAAAGATTGTAAAACCAATTGAAAATAGAAATTTAGAGTTAAATCTTGATATTGATTTACAGATTATGATATATAAATTAATGAAAGATATGAGTGGTGCTGTTATTGTTATGAAAACTAATGGAGATATTTTAGCAGCCGTCAGTACACCTAGTTATGACCCTAACTTATTTGTTGGTGGAATTAGTAAAAAGAATTGGTTAGCACTTCAGAATGATATAGAACACCCTTTTACAAATAGATTTATACATGGAACTTATCCACCAGGTTCTACAATTAAAATGGGTGTTGCTATTGCAAATTCTTTATCAAATAAAAGTACAATAGACCAAACAGAGACTTGTATGGGATATATTAGAATAGGAAGAAGTAAACATAAATTTAGATGTTGGAAAAAACATGGTCATGGTACAATGGGGCTAAGAAAAGCTATTACACAGAGTTGTGATGTCTTTTTCTATAATAAAAGCCTAGATATGGGTATTGATTTCTTATCAAAATCTCTTAAATCTTTAGGATTAGGTGTTAAAACAGGGGTTGATTTACCTAGAGAATACTCTGGTGTTATTCCAGATAAAGCTTGGAAAATGAAAAGATTTAAAAAACCTTGGTATATGGGTGAAACAGTTATTGCTGCTATTGGACAAGGATATGACCATATTACACCTATGCAGATAGCTAGATATACTAATGTTCTAGCAACTTCAAGATTAGTTACTCCACGATTTGCGAAATTTATAAATGGCAAAGAAATTAAACGAGATAAAGGTAAATTACTAAAATTAGACCCAGTTTTAATGGAAACAATTCATTTAGGAATGTATGATGTATGTAATGACCCAACTGGAACAGGTTCTAGATATCTTAAATATTTACCAATAAGAGTAGCTGGGAAAACAGGAACTTCACAAGTTGTTTCAATTCCTCAAAATGTTTATATTCGTACAAATGAGCAAGATTTATCTTACTTTAAGCGTTCACACGCACTTTTGACTACTTATGCTCCATTTAAAAATCCTAGATATATTGTTACTACAATTATAGAACATGGAGGACATGGAGGAAGTACAAATGGGCCAATAGTTGCAGAAATCTATAAATGGATGTTTAAAAAAGGCTATTTCAATAAAGAGAAAAAAGAAATTAAAAAAAATACAAATATAGCCAAATTAGAAGTATCACCAGAATTAAAAGAAAAAGTAAATAAAGATTTAGATTTAACTCCTTTAACAAAAAATGAGATAAAAAAAATTGTAAAACATAAAATTATAAAAGTTCCAAAGGTCAAAATAGAGAAACCTATTGAAGAGGTAGAGGAAAAAAAGGTAAAAAAAGAGGTTGTTACTAAAAATCTTTCTATTGAGAGTCTGATAAATAATAAAAAAATATATATTAAAGAGAAACCTAAAGAAAAAGAGGTTAAACATAAAATAAATGTTATCTATACCATAGACAAAGATGATGAAAAACAAGGAGATTAAAATATGAAAAAACTATAATAGTAGGAATATTGTTTAGTGCTTTATTATTAATCGGTTGAGAAAGAAGTTATATGAATAATCTAGCAGATGATAACGAAACAGATATTGCGTTATGCCTATGCCATAGATTATTTATATAATATTGATGAAAATAAAAGTTTTAATAATATACAAAAAGAGATTTTTTTAGTTGATGATAATGTATCAGAATTATACCAAGTAGAGAATAATAGTAGTGATAATTATCTATATGCTATTGCGATAGAAGTTCCAGAGAGTAAAGATTTAGATAAAGAGATTATTATTGCTTATAAAAGTAGAGATGATTTTGATAATGCTTTATCGACTCAAGAGCTAGAAAATGGATATGATTTTTATAAAAAAGTGACAGATAAATATCCATCTTGCATAACATCTAATATTAGAGATTGTTACAATATTGTTTTAACGGGTGAGAATATGGGTGCATTAATAGCTATTGACATTTCGCATAGAAGTGGAGAGTTAGCTAGAGTATTTTATGGATTAGGAGATGATTTATTAAAAAATTATAAAACAGAATTTGATACATATCTTCGTTATAATAATGCAATAAATTTTTATACAGAAGATTATGATAAAGTAGATGATACAGGAAAACATTTTGAAAATATGGTTACTTTTTCATCTTTAGAAAATAAATATAATAATAGTATTAATGGCTTAATAGAAGAGAAATTAGAACCTATATACAATGGAAAAGAGGAAGAGGTAACAGAGATACATATCTCGCCTGATGCAAAAATAGGTGCAGGATTAAAAAAAATAGTTAATATACAAAGAGAATTATAGTAAACTCTAAAAAAATTTAAGAATGGAATAGTTATGACAGTAGATGCACAATTAATAGAACATATGATGGAGCCTAAAAATTATGGAACGCTTGAAGAGGCTAATAGTCAAGGGATAGGTAAAAATCCTAATAATGGCGAAAAGGTTATTATATACCTAAAGGTTATAGAGGACGAGGGTGAAGATGTTATAGAAGATATTGCTTTTCAAGCGATTGGATGCTCAACTACTATTGTTGCAGGTTCAATGATTACGCAAGAGGCTAGAGGACTTAGTTTTATAGGTGCTGTTAATCTTATTGGAGCTACTATGAAGATTTTAGAACAAGTTCCACCAGAAGATGCTGCTTGTTCGGAGATGGTTGCCTTGGCATTAAAAGCTTCCTTAGAGACATATATCCAAAGAAAAACAGATAAAGATTACCCAATAGTTACGCATAAAATAAGTAATAATTGTGTAGTAAAAGAGGAGGATACAATTAATGAATAATTTAGCAATTAAGATGCACGAAGCGTGGTTAACAACACTGATGGCAGGATTTATGAGTACAAATGAGAATAAACAGAAACTATTCGATTTTTCAGATATTTTATTTAGACATTTTTGTTGGATAGAGAGAGAGATGGTTGAGTCAAAAGAGGCTTATAATTATGACAGAGATGCTATACCAGTTAAAGTAGAAAAGCTAAGTGTTATTTTATATAATATTGTTGAGAGACTAAATCAAATTGATTTGCAATTAACTGTTGTTAGTGATGATTTATCTTATAGAATTGCACAAGATATAAAGTATATTACAGGAGTTCTTCCAACGCTTCGAGATGAGGATATTACTGCATTTAATAGTGAAAGAAAACTAGATAATATAGAGTTAACTCAAGAGGCAACAGATGCTTTAACTCTATTTTTATTTGAAGAGAGTTATAAAGAGTACGAACTTATTATGATATATAACTATTTAAAGGCTCATAGTGATGATGCTTATATAAATCGTATTTTTCAAATATTAGTTGATGAGAGTTTCTTTCACTTAAAGAGTTTTGGTGATATGATGGCTAAAATGGGTATATTGGGAGTTCCAAGAAGTATATATAAAGAGATGTATCAGATAGAAGATGTTACAGAGTTCTTTTTAGCAGGAATAGATGAAGAGTTAAAAGCTAAAGAGGAGTGTAGAAAATTATCTGAAGCAGTTGGTAAAAACAGTCCAGAGTTAGCTAAGTTTTTTGACTTTATTAATAACCAAGAGAATTATCATATCTCATTAATGAAAGATGCTTTAGCCCATTGGGAGAGTAAGAAGAATGCCTAAGCACTACACATCAATAATATCATCTATATTTGGTAAATTTGCAACAACAGCCTTTCCCTTGAGTTTGCAATATATTATTAATAGATTTTATATCTATTCTATGAAGCTTGATATGAGTGAATTTAAGAGTCCTTGTGAATATAGAACTCTTAATAAACTTTTTACTAGAGAGTTATATAAAAAGAGAGAGATACCAAAAGATGATAATATTATTATCTCTCCTTGTGATGCTTTAGTTAGTGATTATGGAGATATTAAAGATGGCAAAGCATATCAAATCAAAGGTATGGAGTATAATTTATCTGAACTTTTAGGTAGTAATTATAAAGGGTTTGATGATAAATTAGAGGGTGGAAATTTTGTAAATATGTATCTCTCACCTAAAGATTATCATAGATACCATATTCCTATGGATTTAAAGATAAAAAGTTTGACACATATTGCAGGTAAATTATATCCTGTAAACTTTCCACTACTTCTTAATAAAAAGAACCTATTTATAGAGAATGAAAGAGTTGTTATCGAGTGTGAAGATACAAATGGATATATACATTTCTTAGTTTTAGTTGGAGCATTAAATGTTGGGAAAATGGTTGTATCTTTTGAGGATAAAGTAAATACAAATAGCTCAATAACCACACCACAACACTACTCTTATGATAATCTTATGATGAAAAAAGGTGACTTACTAGGTTGGTTTGAGATGGGTTCGACTGTTTTAATGTTTAGTCAAAATGGAGCATTAATTAGTGAAGTTGCAATTAATCAAAAAGTAAAATTTACAGAGAGAATAGGTATTAAAAAATGATTATTAAAGAGATACAAGAGTATGGGGAAGTACGAACTAAAGCAAGAGCATATTTTTGTTATACTTTAGGGAGAAATCTTCCAAATAAACTTCCAAATATAGAAATAGATACTATTATTGAACCATTAAAGAAATTAAGCCAAGAGATGGGTAATTTTGATTCAATATATATTCTTGACCCTCTTGGAATACAAGTTACAAATACAGTGAGTATTAATCCAACCTATGCAAGAAAAGGTGCAGGAGATAGTAGAAGCGATAGAGCATACTATTATCGTACTATTAAAGAGAATAGATGTAGTATTACCGATTTATATCCCTCTCTAATGACAAATGAGCTAATAGTTACAATTTCATATCCAATATATAACGATAAACATAAACTTCTATATATTGTATGTATTGATATATCTTTAGAGAATATTCTTAAAACAGTTCACCCAACATCTATCGACTCTGTATTTGGTAAAGTTAGAAAATATGCTTATGGCTCATTCGCATTTGCATTAGGGGCAGTGGCACTTTTACTATTTATGCAAGGGGTAACACAACTTTTATCAAATGGATTTGCATTTCATACAGTTAGTATTACAGATATGTTTGAATCAACTATTCTATTAACTCTATCTTTAGCTATATTCGACCTTGTTAGAGCAATATTTGAAGAGGAAGTTTTATCTTCTAATAAGAAACATGAAGATGGTGATATTCATAAAACAATGGTTCGATTTTTAGGTTCTATTATTATAGCCTTATCTATAGAATCACTTATGCTTGTATTTAAATTTGCAATTACTGACTCAAGTAAATTACTATATGCTGTATATCTAATAGGTGGAATATCTATACTTTTAGTAAGTTTATCAATATATTTAAATGCAATTAATAACTCATCAAATAAAGATAAAAAATGAGAAAGAGAGTAATTATATTTGATATGGACGGAACACTCGTAAATAGTTCTTTAACCATAGCCAATGCAATAAATTATGTAAGAGGTAAAATAAATCTACCACCAATGGATAGAGATTTAATTGCAAAAAAAGTAAATGACCATACACTAAATAGTGCGATGTATTTTTATGAAGTAAATAAATTTGAAAAGAAACATGAACTTTGGTTTAGTCAATATTATACAGAGAATCATAAAAAAGAGTTAGTTCTATATGATGGAATTTTAGAATTATTAAAAGAGTTAAAAGAGAATGGTTTTAAATTAGCAGTTGCCACAAATGCTTATAAGAAATCAACAATAGAATCTTTAAACTATTTGAATATCTTAAATATATTTGATGCGATAGCTTGTCACGATGAGGTTAAGCAAGGTAAGCCATATCCAGATATGTTATATAAAGTATTAGATGATTTAAATTTAGAAGCTAAAGATGCAATATTTATAGGTGATGGTTCACGAGATAAGATAGCATCAGAGAGGGCAAATATAGACTATATTATGATAAATTGGGGATTTAGTCAATATGATGATGCTATCAAAAGTATAGAAAAACTTAGAACTATGTTAATTAATTCGTAAATTTATTTAACATTAAAAAAGTATTTCTGAGCCTCTTTTTTTTCTGTAAATGGAGAGGCTTTAATTATCATATCTTCATTTAAAGTTATCTCATATATCTCATTTGGACTACTTCGTGTATATGTAATCGCTATTTTTGATGCCAACTCTTTATCTTTTTGAGAAGCATTTTTACTTAACAATGAAAAAGGTCCACCAATAGGAAGTTTTAAAGTTATATATTTTTCACTTTCAATTGACTCCAATCCTTTATTATCCTCTTGGTCTCTACCAACAACAAGTTTAGCTCCATCTGGAAGTCTAAAGTGTCTACCAAATTTTAATAAATCAATATCATCAACAGTTAAATCATCGTGTTCTACAAATTCTCTAATTCTACTACTAAAATGCTCTTCTGTTAATAAACAACCACCACCAGGACTCTCATAATCTTCCCATTGATATTTATCAGCTAACTTCATCTGCTCCTCTCTTGAACGACCAGAAATATCTAATAACTGATTTCTATCAACCCACCCATTAATTTCGGGAGTTGTCTCGTCCATAAGTTTTGCAGACATTGGACGAAGAATTAAATTCTCTTTATCTTCTGCAAGTTTTGAAACCTGTTTCATTGCATCAACTCTTTGACTCATTGGTCTCTGTCCAACAACCTCTCCTGTAATAAGAAATGAAGCATCAAACTTTTTCATTAACCCTTTTGCCACTTTAAACATATATCCATGACAATCTATACAAGGATTAAAATTCTTTCCATATCCATAAACTGGGTCAAATAGAATCTTTTGAATATACTCTTCTCTAACATCTATAATTTCAAGTTCAGCTCCTGCCAATAAAGCTCTCTCTCTCATAAGTTCTGAAATATCCTTTGTCCCACCAAATCCTGTTTTAATATGAATGGCTACAACCTCTATACCTTGGTCAACAATAAGTTTTATTGCCAACATACTATCTAATCCACCACTAAAAAGTGCTAATGCTTTCACTGTTATTCCTACTTTTTTATTCTATATAATATCTTATTTTAGGAAAAAAAAACTTTATCTGACTTAATTTAATAAGTCTTGGATTATTTGTTTGATTATTGTTGAAAGTTGTTTTTCGACACTCGAGTTTCAATCCCCTTTAAATCGGGTCATATTGTAATAGTAACAACCCCCGATTTTACGGAGGGTATAAACCTTATGTGAAACTTAGTCTTTAAAAACAGTGAAATATCAAAAATCATATCCCTTTTAACGCCCTAAAATGGGGGATTAAACGAAATTGGTAAAAATTTTATTATCTTAATCGAAACTTAGCCATTAAATAATCTAAGTTTTAATTATAAATTATATTTTAACTAAATTTCTATTTAAATCACTTTAATAAGTAAATGAAAAAGGTTAGGTGATGAAATATGCAACTAAATCTATCTATCTCTAAAATATTAGGATTCATTAAAACGCATAGCCTTTTCAATACACGAACTTATTAATGGTTCATCTGCTACTAGATATTTTGCATTTTTTGGTAGGTGTACTTTTGTTGAGTTTCCTATCACTATTGCCATATAACTATCTGACCATTCAAAGTTTTCTAAAAAACATTTTATTGTTGATGGAGATGTAAATATTATTATTGAATTTATAGGTGGTTTGAGATTTTTATTGTATTTAATACAATTAGTTTCGTAAATTATCTGTTCATTTAGTATAATATTTTTTTGTCTTAGATATTCTTTACTGTCAAATGATATAATTTTTGGTCTTAGATATAATATATTGCGATTATAAAAAAACAGTTCTATATCTTTAGCTAACTCTTCTCCATAAAAATGCTTAGGTTGATATATTACCTCTCCACCTAAATTTTCTATTTGATTCTTAGTAGCTTTTCCGATAGCAATAGAGGGTATATCTTTCCATTTTTTATCTATATTGTTAGTTGTAATAACAGCTTGTTTAGATGTGAACATAAGTGTATCACAGATAGAAAAATCTATATTATTAGTCGTTTGTTCAAATTTTATCATAGGTAGGGGTATTACTCCCCTCCTTGGAGTTGGAGATAAAAGATATATCTCTCTATCCATTTGTATTTCCTATTGATGGAGATACTCTTGTTCCATTAAATAGTGCTTCGTTCATCTCTTCATCATCATAAGGGTCAAAATGGGGAGTTATTACCCATCTTTTTCTTGAATCTAAAGCCATAATCTTATCTTCTACCTCATCAGCTATACGATGAGCTTCTAATAAAAGCATATTTGGACGAAGAACCATATGGAACTCTATAAAATTGGTACTTCCATCTGTCCTAGTTTTTAACCAATGGTAGCTTGTTACCTCTTTATGTCCCGATATTATCTCACCTATTTTAGCTACTTGCTCACCCTCTAATGCATGGTCAAGGAGTATTTTTACACCATCTTCAATAATTTCATAAGCAGAATATATTATATATATACCTATTGAAAAACCAAAAATAACATCTATAATATCTAATTCTGTAAAGTAGACTAGTCCTAATGATATTAAAATAACTCCATTACTCCAAAGGTCTGTTTTATAATGTAGTGCATCAGATTTAATAACTATATTATCTGTCTCTTCAGCAATTTTCATAAGATACTTTACTAATGCGTAAGTTACGATAATAGAGAATATCATAGCATAAACAGATGGTAGTAATAGTTTTGTAGTTGAACCATCTAACCCTTTTTCAACAGCTTTATACATAATAAAAAGTCCAGAAAGTGTAATAACTGTACCTTCGATAACAGCTGCAATAGCTTGTATCTTACCTTTCCCATATTGAAATTGATGTGTTGCCGTCTCTTCAGATTTTTTAATTGCAAAGAAATTAAATATAGATATGACACTATCAAGTAGAGAATCAATCGCTGATGCTAAAACAGCCACTGAACCACTTGCTACACCTACAACTAACTTTACAATAACCAAAACAATAGCTACGGAACTAGATACAACTGTAGCCCTTTTTTGTGGAGACATCTCTTTATTCATTAATTTAAACCTTTAATTTTTCTTTACTTTAATAGAGTGAATTAGATAAAATACTCTTTTTTACTTTTTCACATTCTATTTCAAGTTGTTTTAAATCTCCACTATTATCTATAATATAAGTGGCGTTATCTCTTTTCTTATTTATTGGCATTTGAGACTCTATTTTTTGAATAGCTTCCTCTTTAGTTATCTTATCTCTATCCATTAATCTCTCTATCTGTTTTGATTTTGGAGTATATACAACAACAGATTCAGCAATTGGATAGTTACCCTTTTCAAAAAATAGAGGAATGTCAATTAGATATGGCTTTTGATGTCTATCTTGTTTTTTAGACTGTGCTAAAATTTCTTTATAGATTAAAGGATGCATAAGCTCCTCTAATTCTATCTTTTTCTCTTTATTTGAGAATATAATTTTTCCTAAAGCTTTTCTATCAACTTTACCATCTACGATAGAACTCTCTCCAAAAATATTTATTATCTCTTGGTGTTGAGTCTCTATAATTTGATGGGCAATTTTATCTGCATCAATAAACCGAAACCCAAAAAGGGATAACATTATAGTGGCTGTACTTTTACCAGAGGCAATCCCTCCTGTTAGGGCAACTGCATATTCAAAATCCATTATAGTTTAATAAGTCCCAAAAATCTTTTTCTTGTAACTGTTGGAAGGTGAAAAGCTCCGATTGCAATATCAGAGTTGTAATATTTAAATCCATCAGTTAAATCAGCTCTTTGAAGATTAATATCTGCTGTTGGGTGGTATGAATGACTTGCTAAAATAGCATTTCTACAAGATAAACCTGTTCCATGAGCAGATGCTTCATATCTATATGGCATTACTATTTTGAATATTTCACCAATTGTTTCTAGCTCTTTTACCACCTCATCTTCTTGAGTTAATACTCTACTTGATACTGTCGATACTACACCTTTAGGAGTTAATGTTTTATTTATAAATCCCCAAAATATTCTATCTGTTATAAACGCATCAGTAGCAATAACAATAACATCAAATCTATTCTCATCTAAATTCTTAATAGCTTCTTGAGCATCAGCCTCTTTTAGTTGTAAAATATCTTTAATTATATTATGCTTATTTACCTCTTCTATAATCTTATCACAACCACCTATAATAAGTATACTTTCTGGATTAGCGTGTGTGCATATTGGTATATGTGTCAACATCTCGTCTTTAATAAAGTGTAAATTTTCCATTTTTTCCCTTAATTGTTATATATGAATTTTTACTGATTGTATCAAAAGAAGCTATAAAAAAAATTAATTTCGGAGAATATTTATCTTAATTACTTAATTTAATAACTTTCGTTATAATAAATATAAAATTATTTAGGATAAAAATTGATTAGAAAAAAAATATATAACCCCGATTCTGAAGAGAAGACAAAAGATAGAAAAATATTTGGTGGTAATCCCACAGGTATTTTTGAATTAAATGATATTAAATACCAATGGGCTTATAACCTTTGGGAGATGATGTTAAGTAATACTTGGTTTCCAAAAGAGGTTGATATGACTAGAGATATTAATGATTATAAGCACTTAACAGACAATGAAAAATCTGCTTATGATAAAGTTTTAGCTCAATTAATATTTATGGATTCTCTCCAAACAAATAATATTATTGATAACTTAAATCCATTTATAACATCACCAGAGATTAATATAATTTTGGTTCGACAGGCATTCGAGGAGGCATTGCATTGTTATGTTGAGGGAACTGAAGTTTTAACAAATGAGGGATTTGTAGATTTTAGAGATATTAATGATGACTCTTTAATTGCAAATTATCATGAAAATGGTGAAATAAACTTTACCAAACCAACTGAAATAATTGTTGGAGATTATGAAGGAGATATATATAATTTTAAAGGTCAACGATATAATCTATCTGTAACTCCAAATCATAGAATGGTTAGAGTTAATACAAAAATGGGTAATCGTTTTGAAGTTGAACTTGCTGAAGATATATCTTTACATAATCATAAAGCTCCAGTAAGTGGATATTTAAACTCTACAAAAGAGATAGAATTTTCACCAATTGATAGATTAAGAGTTGCGTATCAAGCAGATGGAACAATTTCTAATAATGGTAATGTTACAAAAAATGGAATAATGTATGAATTTAATCTTAAAAAAGATAGAAAAATTAAGAGATTACTAAAAATTATTAAAGATGGTAATTTAAAATATTCAGAGAAAGATATAGGCGAGTACAAGAATATCTATATTTGGACTAATGAAATAATGGATAAAAGCTTTGATTGGATAAAACTTGATGAGATTTCAGTGGATTGGGGATTAAAATTTATTGATGAGTTGACATATTGGGAGGGTTCAAGAAGTGGTGGACTCTTAAAATATTCAAATACTAATAAAGAGGCTATTAATAAAGTTATGTCAGTAGTATCAGTATGTGGATTAAGAGGTGGTATTCATAAAACAAAAATAACAGGGTTTAAAGATAAAAACTTAAAAGAGAGAAGCAGAAATTATTGGACTATAAATTTTGTAGATACAGATTATGTTTCAGGTCGTAGTATTCAAAAATCAAAAGAGAAATATGATGGAAAAATATATTGTGTAACTGTTCCATCATCATATATAATCGTAAAACATAAAGATAAAGTTGCAGTTTCTGGAAATTCGCAATCTTATGCAGTTATGGTGGATAGTATCTCTACAAATTCAGAGGAGATTTATGAGCTTTGGAGACAAGATATGAAGCTAAAATCAAAGAATGATACTATTGCTAAAGTTTATGATGATTTATCTGAAAATCCTAATGATAAGAATATAGTCAAAGCTATGTTTGCAAATCAAATTTTAGAGGGTATATATTTTTATAGTGGTTTTACATATCTTTATACTCTAGCTAGAAGTGATAAGATGTTAGGTACAGCACAGATGATAAGATTTATACAAAGAGATGAGGTTACTCATTTATTGATTTTTCAAAATATGATAAATGTTACAAAGAGAGAGCGACCAGAGATTTTTACACCTGAATTTTTAGAAGAGATTTATCAGATGTTTAGAGATGCAGTAGATTTAGAAGTTGCGTGGGGTAAATATATAACTCAAGGTCAGATACTCGGACTCACAGATGATATTATCGAACAATATATAAAATATTTAGCAGATGAAAGACTTCATGCTGTTGGGTTAAATAGGCTTTATAATGTATCTCATCCTATTAAATGGGTAGATAATTTTAGTAATTTTAATGAACAAAAAACTAATTTCTTTGAAGGTAATGTAACAAACTATTCAAAGGGAAGCTTGGATATGGATGATTTTTAAAGAAAACATAGAAGTTGTATCACTACAGCTTCCAACAAAAAAAAGATACAAAAAAAATCTTGTTAAACTTATAGAGTTGTTAAAAAAACATAAAACTAAGAAGCTAATTCTTACTCCTGAAGTATTTTTGACAGGATATGATTATGAGAATATATTAACAGCGTCAAAATTTTCTGCAAAAGCTATAAAAATCTTAAAAAAAATAGTTGATAATCAAATATTGGTCATAACTGTAATTTTAGAGACAAAAACAGGATTTATAAATCAAGCTGTTGTAATTCATAAACATAAAGTTATATATCGACAAAACAAGGCAAAATTATTTAAATTAGGAGATGAACATCTATTTTTAGAAGCAGGAGATACAGAGAATATAAAACCATTTGAAATTAACGGTGTATCTTATGCAATATTAATATGTTTTGAACTTAGATTTAAAGATTTATGGAGAAAGATAGAGGGAGTTGATGTTGTTCTTATTCCTGCTAGATGGGGATTGGCTAGAAAATCACATTTAGAGATATTATCCAATGCTTTAGCTGTTATGAATCAAGCCTTTGTAGTTGTTTCTAATAGTTCAGATAAAGATATGGCAAGTTCATCAGGAGTTATATCACCTTTTGGAGAGCAAATTAGAGATGATGAAAATGTATCTATCTCTGGAGTTATTGATTTTCAAGAGATAAAAAAGATGCGTCGATATATAGTTTTGGATTAAAATATGAGACCAATTTTTATATCAGCTACAAATACAGATGTAGGAAAAACATATACAACTTTAAAACTTATAAAATCGTTTGCGAAGAGAGGTATAAAAGTTGGAGTATGCAAACCAATAGAGACAGGTGTTACAACTCTTCCACTTGATGCAACAGAACTTATTAATGAATGCAAAAAAACAAATCCAAACTTTAAATTATTAACCCCTTTTGATATTACAGCTTATACATTTTCACTTCCATCAGCTCCATTTTGTGCAGATAGAGAGAAAACTATAAAAATAGAAACAATATTAAATAAAATAGACGATTTATCTAAATTATGTGATATATTATTAATTGAAGGAGCAGGTGGTCTTTTTGTTCCTATTATTCATAATTATAATATGATAGATTTAGCTAAAGATAGTAATGCTTTTACTCTGTTAGTAACACCTAGCCGTTTAGGATGTATAAATGATACGCTATTATCCATAGAGGCGTTAAAACAGAGAGGCTTAGATTATGATTGGTGTGTTAATTTACATCAAGATATAGATAGTTTTGATGAGGTTACCAAGCCATATTATGACTTAGTGGTTAAAGAATGGTGGAGTGTAGATAGTGGTTTAGATAACTTTGTAGATAATTATCTAAAACTATATAAGAGTAAATAAGAGTATTCTATTTCTCTTCAATTATATTAGCATCTTTTATCTCATCTTCATTTTCTGGAGATTGAGCTAAAAGTGTTTGATTTGTATTCTGCTCTTGATACCCTAATATTTTTACAAGTTCTTGTTTAATCATATCATCAGAATTTTTATCTGCTATAATATCTAGTATCTTAGTGCTTTTTTCATGATATTGATTATTAGCTTGTGTAAACTCTTCATGTTTTAATCTATCAGCTTCTAACTTAACTTGAACAATTCTATTTTCTCTATTGATAAGATATACAACCAAAATACCGATTAATACTATAAATCCTATAACCATTGTAATAATTTTATATAAATACAAATCTTTCTCTTGAGTTTTAAGTACGATTTGTTGATTAGATGATGCTATCTCTTTCTCTATTTTATGCTGATTTTTAGCTATATCTTTGTCTACTAAAGCTTTTGTTTTTAAAGCTTCAACCTCTATGGCTTTTACTTTTTGTGCTGTCTCTGCCTCTATCTTTGCTAAATCTAACTTCTCTTGAGATTTTATCTTTGCAATTAATATCTGATTCTCTCTATCTTCACCTCGTGGAGCTTTTAATTTTGGTGCAGTTGTCTCTTGATTTGTATAACCTGTTGGTACTTGATGATATGTATCTTTAACCATTCTAATATTACTTGAAGATTGGTCTTGATTACACGCAGTAAAAAATAAAGCAGTTATAGTTATAAAGATTAAATGTAAATTTTTCATATTAAATTACCTCTTGATGTAGAATGATTTTATCATCTTGATATGTTATTTCATTATTTGCTTTATCTTGATGATAAGTTATAACAAATACCTCATCACCTTTTTGTAAATAGTGTGTTTCTCCAAACTCTTCATAAGCTGTTGCACCAATAGTTATTAATGCTTGTTTTGGATAGTGGTTCTCTTTTAAGTGAAGAGCAATATCTTCTAATGGGCCAAAATCTTTTTGATGATTCATCTTCTCTATAAGCCAATTTTTCAATTTAGTATAAAAATAACTATATCCCGTTAATGGAGCATCTACACCATAGGGGTGAATAACTCCATCTCTTTTTAAAAACGAACACAAACGATAGTTATCCAAAATTCCACCATCTTCAAATTTATCAATTAAAATCCATTTCTTACCGATACCCTTAGATGTCTCACCCCAACTCTTCTTCTCCGATATTTTTTTAGCACCCTCTTTTCTTATAGTACAATCATTAAAAACTGTAAATTTAATAGCTTTTAAATCTTCTACTTGCATATCATCATCATAAATAATATCAAAAAAAACTGCTATCTCTGGTTCGACTTGTGCATTAGCTTCATATTTAGGTAACTCTAATATCTCATCACAAATTGGATAAGTGCCTAAAAATGTGTCAGAGTTTGGAAGATAAAATGGAAATATCCCTTTTGGTGCATTTGACTCAGCTGTTTTTACATTTTTAAAATCTTCTAACTCCCCTGCTTGTTCTAAATGATGAGCAAAATTCCCTGCCACACCTAAACCTATAACCTCTTCATTTCTCATATTCTTACCTGCATTGTTATTCCTATATAATTTTTAAATTTTTCTAAAATAGAACTATTTATTTTAACTATTAAGCGATTAAATTTCGCTGTATGCTGTATTATGATTATACGAGTTGAAGTTACAGGATTGAAATTATTAGAGATTGATGAGTTAAGGTAAAAGTTCCTTAACTCAATAACTCTTTTTCTGCTTTGATGAGAGCTACTACACCGTTATACATATCCTCTACAGCTTCTACTTCAGTAATACCGAGTCTACGGAGGTTACTTATATCATATACTCCACCCTCACTATCTGAGTGTTCGCCATTTATACCACGAATTTGAAGATGATGTTTGTCTGTGATAGCTTTAAATGCACTCATATCTTTTGATAATTTTGGTAATGATATATGTACACTTGCTCTCATAGCAGTACCTAGATTTGTAGGGCAAGATGTTATATATCCTAAATGTTCACTATATAAAAATGGGACTTTTGTTTCGATGCTTTTTATAGCACTTACTAGTCTCGTAAATACTTCTTTTATATCTCCACCTTTTTGCATAGAGATAATTCTTAATTGGTCTTCTTCATTTACCCATACTAAGAATGTTTTATCAATGTTATGATATATTCCTCTACCCTCTGGCCAATCTCTATTTAGTCCCACAGCATCTAAAAATCTATCACCCTCTTTAAATAAGAAATGGTCTTTTATTAAACTATCTTGAACCTCTTTGCTCATACCTAGAAGTGGGAAATAGTCTCCTTTAAGTTCTCCATCTAATGTAGATAATCCTTCAACGATACTTTTTTCTACTTTATCCCTCTGCTCTTTTGATATGGCTGGTCCTAAAGGCATATTATCCATATTCCTGCCTACTCTAATACGAGTTGATATAATATATTTACCATCTGGGTCTGGATTGGGTGCATTAAGGTCATCTGAATTTAAATTGCTACTATGTTTATCTTCTTTATCGAATTTATGATAATCTTGAATAATAGGGTCAAATAGTTTATTAAATAGAGTATAAGACTCTTTGTCCCCAGCATATACACCAATGCCACTATCTATATTTACAACTCCTGAATTAATAGCTTGTTTAAGAGTGAAACCATTTATTGTTTTTTTATCTTTAAGCTCTTCAAAAACTTCTGGTGTTAAATATTTACATAACATTGATTTACAATTTTGGGGTAATTTTGGGTAGTTCATTTTTTTGCCTTATATTTTTAAAGCAACCTTAAGATAGATTGCTTTGATATGTTATTTTGCGTTTGCAACGGCATCTTTAAGTGTTTTACCAATTTTAAATTTTGGTGCTGTATGTGCAGGTTTTGTATAAGTTGTATCTTTCCCTGGAACTTTACCACTTTTTTCTGCAACTTCAACAGTTGAAAATGTTCCAAATCCGATTAAAGAGATACTTTTTTTATCTACTAAAGCTTTTGTTATAGCTCCTGTAAATGCCTTAATAGCTTTTTCAGCTTCTGTTTTTGTTTTGTAATCTCCAACCTCTTGCATTAACTCTATGAATTCTGCTTTTGTCATTGTTCTTCCTTTTTTAATAATATTGTTAAAGTATAACATAAAAGTTAGAATAATACAAAAAAAAATTTTAATTAATTATAAAGAGATGATAATTTGATTGAAGAAGTTGAAATGTTATCGAAATATTATGTTTGGTGCGTCAGAGAGGATTTGAACCTCCACACCCGTAAGGCACTACCCCCTCAAGGTAGCGTGTCTACCGTTCCACCACTGACGCATATTTTTTAACTGTGATGGTAAAATTTTACCATCACAAACTTAAATCTTAATATTAACCAATAAATGGGTTAGCATAAAGAGCGATTAGAGCAATTACCAATGTATAGATAACTTGTGCTTCAATCATAGCAAGAGCAATAAACATAGTAGTCATTAGTTTACCACCAAGACCTGGGTTTCTAGCTGTACCAGCGATTGTAGCAGCAGCAGTATGACCCATACCAATTGCTCCACCAAGAGCAGCAAGACCAAGACCAACACCAGCAGCAACTACTGAGTATGCTTTAATCATAGATTCACCTTCACCAGCGAAAGCAACAGCACCAAGTGCTAAAAATAGTAAGAAAAACTTTTTCATTTAAATCCTTTAAATTGTTTGGGTTTAAAGTCTCCAATTTCGACTATCCACCATTAAGTCCGTTCGGCTTGCGTATCCCTACTTATCACTTTGGTTAAGACGCGAGATTATATCTTTTATTTGCTAAAATTTTGATAATATCTATGGATTTATAGGCTTTTAATATTGTATAAGTATAATCCTTTTAATAACTTTATAATTACAAAAAGGATTACAATGCGTAATATACTCTTTATCTCTCTTCTATCTTATTTTTTTACTAGTTCATTAATGGCAGGTTTTTATCCATCAAGTCAGACAAGTGAGGTTAAAAGTTTTAATGGGAATAAAATAACACTTACTAAACCATTCTCTCATAAGGGTATGAGTGGGATAGTAATACATAATTTTGGTAGTGAACTACAAGGAATTAGCAATTATATTATATATGAAGGTGGACATAATGCTATTACTGTTGGATTTGAACCTATTGTACATCAAGAGCTTCCTGCTGTTAAGCCTAAGGTTAGAGTAAAAGATAAGATTATAGGTGGATATCTATATAATAATATTTTACTTTTAGCTCCAGATGCTGATACATATAAAAAAATTACTTCATCTGCCCAAAAGAATTGGATACATCCTGATTTATATGCTATGTTTTTATCAAAAATAGGTAATCAAATTCCTACTAAATTTAATTTATTAAAGTTTGCAAGTGAGTATCAAGTTGGACTTATATATATTGTTGAAAAAGGTAAAGGTGTTTTATATGACCCAATTAGTGCGAGATATATCTCATCTACAAAACTATCTGGACTTCCAAGCAAAGGTCAATTCCCATTTTATATGCGTTTAGGAAAAATTGATAGTGGTTGGTTTAGTCGTGATGCAAAAGGTACTTATTATAATACAGTAGGAAATCTTAGATGATAGATTATAAACATATTGACGCATTTAAAGATATTGTTGGAGAAAAAAATGTATATAGTGATAAGGCACACCTCATCGCATATAGTTATGATGCAACAAGAACAAGATATGAGCCTGATGCAGTTGTTTTTCCTAGAGATGAGAAAGATGTTAGTGCCGTATTAAAATATTGTAATGAGAATGGAATAGTTATAACTCCTAGAGGTGCAGGTAGTGGATTTACTGGAGGGGCATTGCCATCAAATGGTGGTATTATTCTCGGTATGGAAAAATATATGAATAAGATATTAGAGATAGATTTTGAGAATATGGTGGCAGTTGTTCAACCTGGTGTAGTCAATATGGATTTACAACGAGCTGTGGAGGCAGTAGGATTATTTTATCCACCAGACCCTGCTAGTGAAGAGTATTGTACTATTGGAGGTAATGTTAGTGAAAATGCAGGTGGAATGCGTGCAGCTAAATATGGTATTACAAAAGATTTTGTTATGGCTCTTCGTGCAGTTAGACCAAATGGAGATATTATCCGTGCAGGTAAAAAAACTATAAAAGATGTCGCAGGATATAATATAGCAGGTATTTTAATAGCTAGTGAGGGTACTTTGGCAGTTATTACAGAGATAACTCTAAAATTAATTCCTAAACCAAAATTTACAAAAGCATATATGGGTATTTTCCCATCAGTTGATAATGCTATGAATGCAGTATTTAAATCTTTAGCTAGTGGAGCTAATCCAGTTGCTATGGAGTTTTTAGATAGTTTAGTTGTTCAAGCTTTAAAAGATAAATTGGGTGTAGAACTTCCAGCAGATGCAGGTGCTTTGTTAATTGGTGATGTTGATGGTAATGTATCTGATGAGGTCGAATTTCAACTTAAAATATTAAAAGAGTCTTTTGAAGAGAATGGGGCAGTAGATTTTATAGTTGCTAATAATTCAGAAGAGAGGGATAAGCTTTGGTACGCAAGAAAAAATGCCTCTCCATCTATAACTATTTTTGGCTCTAAAAAACTAAATGAAGATATATCTGTTCCTCGAAGTATGTTACCTGAAGCTTTAAAAAAGATTTATGCAATTGGAGATAAATATGGATTTAAAGTTCCCTGTTTTGGACATGCAGGAGATGGAAATATTCATGTAAATGTAATGGTAGATGGTTCAAATTCAACAGAGTTAGAAGATGGACATAAAGCTATTGAAGAGATTTTCCAAATGGTTGTAGATATGGGTGGAACTCTAAGTGGTGAGCATGGAATAGGCACAAGTAAAGCTCCATTTATGAATATCGCATTTAATGAAGATGAGATGTCTCTATTTAAAGATATTAAGAGTGCATTTGACCCAAATAATATATTAAATCCAAATAAAATGGGACTATCTTTTTAGATATGTTAAAAAATTATTATATCTTCATTAGAGATTTCTTTTATGATTTATTTGATGAGAGATTAAGTTATTACGCCTCTAGTCTAAGTTGGAATACAATATTTTCTATTATTCCAATCTTAGCAATTCTCTTTTCTATATTCACCTCCTTACCAATATTTGATAGTGTATACGATAAAGTCCATAATATGATTTTTAATAATTTAATGCCAACAGAGTCAAAAGAGGTTATGGTACATATTGATTCTTTTGTATTAAATTCTGGCAATCTAGGGCTTATGGGTTCATTTTATGTTCTATTTGCCTCTATAATGTTTTTTAGTAATTATGATTTTGTAATAAATGATATATTTGAAACTCCAAAACGGGATTTTAATCAAGCACTAAAAACTTATGTACTATTAATATTACTCTTACCCATTTTATTTGGAAGTTCTTTTTATCTATCCTCCTTAACTCCTAACTTTCTAAGGATATATATAGTTGTACCATTTATTTTAATATGGACAGTTTTTTACTTAGCATATCAAATATCTCCAAATAAATCTGTATCAAAAAAAGCTAGTTTAGCAAGTTCTTTTATAGCATCTTTAATATGGTATATTGCAAAGAGTGGATTTGTCTTTTATGTAGTTCATAACAGCACATACTCTAGTATATATGGAAGTATTAGCATATTATTATTTTTCTTTTTATGGATATACATATCTTGGATTATATTTTTACATGGTTTAAAATTTTGCTATCTTATGGATAAAGAAATTATGATTACACGGATATAATTTTTATGGATAAGAATATTATTATTGATATAAACGAAAGTAAACAGACAGACTTTATTAATAGTTTAGATATGGATTTTCCTCTTATTGTTCAAGATGGATTAAATCATTTATATATGGGAGAATATGGCAATTTTTGGGCATACTTAATTTTTGGTATACCAATGGCAAATATATTAGGTGCTATATTTATAGTTATACTATTTATCTTTTTAAGAAAATTATTTACTCGTTTTGTTATTAAATTTATGTTGTTTTTTACCTCTAAAACCCAAACTAATTTAGATGAAAAGATTATCTTGGGACTTAAAGAGCCTATCCGATTTGCATTTATAGTTCTTGGAATGCATATATTTTTTATGCTTCTTTTTATTGATAATAGTTTTATTCATCTTATATTAGAAACTCTTATTTTATACACTATTTTTTGGTCTATTTTATCATTAGTAGATACTTTTAAAGATTATATTTTTAATTATAGAACAATAGATAAACAACACTCTAAAGAACTTACTTCATTTATTATAAAAGTAGTAAAAATATTTATTATACTAACTGGAATAATTATAGTTCTACAAAATTGGGGAATAAATGTTATCGGTATCAGTACATCTTTAGGTATTGGTGGATTGATATTTGCATTAGCTGCTAAAGATAGTGCATCAAATATGGTATCATCTATTACAGTTCTATTAGACCAATCTATTAGAAATGGAGAGTGGGTAAAAGTAGCTGGTATTGAAGGTGTTGTTGAGTCTATTGATATGCGTACAACTAAAATTCGTTCATTTCAAAAATCTCTATTTACAATACCAAACTCTTTAGTTGCAAGTAGTTCAATAGAGAACTTTTCAAGACGAGGTGTTAGACGAATTAAATTAAATGTTGGGTTAGTATATAGTACAACAAGTTTTGATTTAGAGAATATAGTATCTGAAATTAGAAATATGCTTAAATCTCACTCTAAAATATCTCAAAAAGAGACACTTCTAGTTAATTTTAATAATTTTGGAGATAGTAGTTTAGATATATTTGTATATACTTTCACAAATACATCAAATTGGGAACAATATTTAAAGATTAGAGAAGATGTACATCTTCAAATAATTAAAATAGTGGAAAGAAATAAATCATCTTTCGCATTTCCATCAAAATCAATATATATGGAGGAGAGTAAATAATGAAATCTACTCCAAACTCTTTTACCCCTTATCTAGCATATTCAGCTTCGGCTGGTTCTGGTAAAACTTTTGCATTAGCAGTAAGATATATCTCTTTACTTTTTATGGGAGAAGAGCCTCAATCAATCTTAGCTGCTACATTTACAAATAAGGCAGCAAAAGAGATGAGAGAGAGAGTGCTTGACTCTTTAAGACTTCTATCTGATGATAAAAACAGACCTTTTTTAGATGCAATATCAAAAGAGACAGGATTTAGTAGAGAAGAGATATTATCTAAACAGCCTATTGTTTTAGAAAGTTTTTTAACAAATAGTAATTTTATTGTAACACTTGATAGTTTTTTTGCATCTATTTTGCGTTCATCATCTTTTGAGATTGGATTAGAGCCTGAATTTGCTATCAAAGAGAGAGGTAACGATAAACTAGAAGAGATATTTTTAACAGAATTAGATAAGAGAGGATTACTTCACTCATTAGTAGAATTATCTATAAGCATAGGCGATAGACAATTTTCAAATATCTTTAATTTAATGGAAAAGTTATATAAAATAGACCCACTTTTACCAAATAGAGATAGAGAGATATGTAATTTACAAGATATAGAGATAGATATTAATAGAATTAGATTAAGATTACTTGATTTAGTAACATCTTCAGGAGCATCAAAGAGTGCTATAAAGAATTTTCAAGAAGAGAATATTAAACTTTTTTTTAAAAAACCATTATTTAAAAAAGAGTCACTTTTAGAACATAGTCATTATAAAAAATATGTAATTCTTTATCCAGAAATAGATGTTTTATATCAAGAGCTAAAGATATTTTTATCAAAATGGGCAGAGTATCAAGAGAGTCTAATTTTAAATAATCTTTTTGAAGTATACTCATATTATAAAAATGCAAATATATCAAATGCTCAATCATCAAATATTCTTAGTTTTGATGACCTTAGTTATTTTACTTATAGATTATTAACTAACAAAGATTTAAAAGAGTTTATATACTTCAAAATAGATAGTAAATTTAAACATATATTATTAGATGAATTTCAAGATACATCAACACTTCAATATTTAATGTTAGAGCCTTTAATTGATGAAATTTTTGCAGGAGTCGGGCAAGGTGACTTCAGAAGCTTTTTTTATGTAGGAGACACTAAACAATCTCTTTATAGATTTAGAGGAGGAGTGGAAGAGTTATTTGATAAAGTAGCCAGTAATTATGGTGTTAAAATAGAGCAGATGGATACTAATTATAGAAGTAGTAAATATGTTGTAGAGCAAGTGAATTATTGGTTTAATAATAATATGAAAGATTATACTCCTCAAAAAAGTAGAGAAGATGCTTTAAATGGATTTGTAGAGGTTATTGAACCTATAAATGATGAGGGTGAAACAATACTTCTTCAGGCAATTGATACAGCTAAAGAGATGATAAAAAATGGTATATCTCTTGATAAAATAACTTTTTTAGTATTTACAAATAGTGATGGTGAGATATTACAGAATTTATGCCACTTTAATAAAATAGATACTGTTCTAAAAACATCAAGTTCGCTTCAAAAAATTCCTAAAATAGCATCTATTGTTGCAGTTATGGAGTATCTTTTTTATAATAAAAGTAAATACTATTCAGCCTACTTAAGTGCATTTTTAGAGAATATAGAGATATGTGAAGATTTTGATTTTTCGTGGTTTAATCCATATATGAGACCTTTTGATGTTATAGATAGATTAATTAGAGAGTTTGGATATTTTAACAAAGACCCCAATATCTTAAAACTTTTAAATTTCTCCTCAAAATATTCAGATATTCCATCTTTTACAGATGAGTTTAGCAGTGCCTCTTTATCAGTAGCATCAAATACTCTTCATGGTGCTTTGATTATGACCATTCATAGTTCCAAAGGATTAGAGTTTGAAAATGTAATTATTATAGACAAACTTAAAAGAGAAAATAGTGATAAAGAGCCATTACTATTTGATTATAACGATAAACTTTTTGTAGATAAAATCTATTATCGCATATCAGGCAGAGAGAATTTTGATGAAAAGTATAAAAATATTTTAGAGGCAAGAAAAATAGCATCACATAAAGATAGTTTAAATCTATTATATGTAGCGTTAACAAGAGCAATTGAGCAGATGGTGGTTATTAAGAAAAAAGATAAATCAAGATTTGATATGATTGGTATGGATATTATAAAAATAGGAGTACCAATAGTTAAAGAGACTCCTCCTGTTATAAAAAAAGAGATAGATATAAAACCATTAGTTATAAACTATTATGGAAGACAGGATACTAAACAAGATAAAGATAAAAAAACTGATGAGGTAGAGATAGAAGTAAAAGATTATGATGCTATTAATTTTGGATTGGCACTGCATTATCTATTAGAGCTATTAAGAGACTTTAATATAGAATCAATATCAGAAGCTTTAGAGAGTAGTAAAAATCATTATGGTTTAGTTGTAGAAAATGAACTGTGGAAAGATATAGAAGATAGAGCATCTAATCTAATAACAAATATAGAGTTCCAAAATATATTAAAAGATGCAAAAATCTATAAAGAGCAATCAATTAGCTATCTTGGAGAGTTAAAACAGATAGATTTACTTTTAGAGTATGAAAACTCTTATACTATAATAGATTATAAAAGTTCAAAAAAGTTTGAAGATAAACATAAACAACAAGTATCTCATTACTGTCGAGCAATCCAAAGTATAGGAAAAAAAGAGACAAAAGGTATTATTATCTATTTGTTAAAAGATAGGATAGAGATAATTAATATTACTTAATTATCTTAATGCTCATTTTCCCCATTATCTCTCCATCTTCTTCTTCTATTGTTAATTTAGCATCATACGATGGTTTATGTGTTTCAAGTATTTCACTTAAGTGGCTTAAAACTAATCCATGGTTAATTCCGATAGGAAAAATAAGAGTATTAAATTTTAAATCATATATTTTATCTGCTAATATATGTAATAATTGATTATAAACCATCTCATTAAGTATATTATGTATATAGTAATTACGCATAATTTTTATATTTCCAAATAGTGCAGTCTCTTCATCAGGAGTTAAATTGGCATATTGTTTATTATTTTCTATAAAAATATCAATTCTCTTATTTGCTTTCTCTTCTCTTTTCTCAAACAGTTCATCTAAATTAAAGCAATATCTTTTCACAGCGTCCATTAAATCATCACTCTTCAAATGATTAATTTTCATATTTCGTATATCTATAATATCTTGACCCTCTTCCTCTAATTCTAGTGCATCTAAAATATCAATTGTTGGTGTTAAAAAGGTATATTTATCTGGCTTTGTTTCATCAAAAGATACACCATATTTTGAGACAATAGGTCTAGCTCCAACATATTTTAATTTCATTGGTTATTTCCTTATATTAAATTATTTTTCTTAATTAAAATCATATTACTATTATACCAAAACTCTATAAATTTATATTTTTTAAAAAAATAGAAGAATTTTAAAAATATTTAGGTATAATATTTACCATTTTCTATCAATACTAGAAAAATATTTGCAAAGGAGAATTATTATGCCTAAAATGAAAAGTGTAAAAGGTGCTGTAAAGCGTTTTAAAGTAAAAAAAAGTGGCAAGATTAAAAGAGGAACAGCTTATAGAAGCCATATCCTAACTAAAGTCGATGGTGGACACCATAGAAGTATGAAAAGTCCAAAATATGTTGACGGTGCTGATGCTAAAAATATTAAAGAGATGATTAACTAAGGTTATTCATTAATAATTTAATTTAGATAGAGTTCCCCCGAAAACTGGGGCAAGTTCAAATAGAGTAATATTTGACACCTATAATTACAAGGTAAAGGAAAATTAATGAGAGCAAAAACAGGTATAGTTAGACATAGACGACATAAAAAATTATTAAAACAGGCTAGAGGTTTTTATAGTGGTAGAAGAAAGCATTTTAGAAAAGCTAAAGAGCAATTAGAGCGTTCATTAGTATATGCTTATAGAGACAGAAGACAGAAAAAAAGAGATTTTAGAAAACTTTGGATTATAAGAATTAATGCAGGTGCTAGATTAAATGGTATGAATTATTCAACATTTATGCATGGTCTTAAATTAGCAAATATTGAGTTAGATAGAAAAATTCTTGCAGATATGGCAATGAATTCTCCAGAAAGTTTTACAAAAGTAGTAGAAGCTTCAAAATCAGCTTTAGCTAAATAAAACTTTATAGCAAGAGGAGGTTACCTCCTTTTGTCTATTTAATTAATCCACGGTGAAATTATTTCAACTTGTAATCCCATAGCATTACTCTCTAATCCATCAACCGATTTTATATATTTTTTACAAAAACCCTCAACCATACATCCACCAGCTTTTCCATTCCACAATTGACTATTTAAATAATCTTCTAAATCATCTTTATCAAATTTATAAAAATCATAATTCGTTGTTGATATATTACTAAAAAGAATATCTTCTGATTTATAATGAACAGACGAGATTATAGATATCTTTGAGCCACTTTGTATATTTAAAATTCTTCTAGCATCTTCTATATTCCGTGCTTTTCTTAATATCTCTCTATCACTGGAAACTATAACCGTATCTGCCGACAACAATGGAATATCTAAACCAAACTCTTTAATCCCAGCTTCCAATTTTCCCAAACTAGCTTGATATACAAACTCCTCTGCTATTGTTGTACTAATTTTATCTTCATCATATTTCGGTGATTTCTGTATAAAGTCAATATTAAATTTCTTTAAAAGCAAAGCCCTTGTCTCTGATGAGGAGCATAAACAAATCATTTTTGTAACCTTTATTTATTAGATTATATCATACACTTTAGCTTAATAACCCACTTCCTATTACTTTATATGCTATTTTATCTCCAAAGTTATCATCTAATGTTACTCCACCAATAACTCCTACGGGGTGAGTGGATAATTTAGCTATCTCTAAAAGTTTATCTCCTAAAACTCGAGCTTCTGATTTTGTATTAGTTTCACGATATGCACCTAAGCCTATGTAGTCTATATTTAAATCATTGGCTTCGATGACCTCATCACTATTATGAGTTGATAATCCTAGTAATTTATTACCAATTTTTTCTCTTATTATTTTAATAGCCTCTTCTTTATCTAAATTAATATCGGATATATCTTCTTGTCCTATATGTAATCCATCTGCATAATTTATGAGTGATATATCATCATTTACTATTATTTTGCCATTATAAGAGTTTCTTATTAATTCTAAATCAAATTTTTTCTCTTCGAGTGAGCCTAATTTATTTCTATATTGAATTATTTTTATATTTAGGGGGGATATGTGTTCTAAAAAATCTATTAAGGTGATACTCTTTTTATTCAGAGTATCAATATCTACTAAGCCATAGATTCCTCGGTAATTTCCTCTTTTATTATTACTTTTTTTTTAAATAATTTAAATAAATCAATAAGAGTTTGTCTCATCTCACCTCTCTCTACAATCATATCAATCAATCCGTGTTCTAATAAAAATTCTGCTCGTTGGAAGCCTTCTGGTAAATCAACACCAACGGTCTGTTTTATAACTCGTTGACCTGCAAAACCTATTAATGCACCTGGTTCGGCCATAATAATATCTCCTAACATTGCAAAAGAGGCACTAACTCCTCCCATTGTTGGGTCTGTTAAAATTGATATAAATGGTAAACCTTTTTGATGTAATCTGTTTAATGCAGCTGAAGTTTTGCTCATTTGAAGTAAAGCATATGTACTCTCTTGCATTCTAGCTCCACCACTAGCCGATATTATAATAACTCCACAATCTTTTTCTATTGCACGATTTACTGCTCTTACTATCTTTTCACCTTCAACAGAGCCTAAACTACCACCCATAAAAGAGAAGTCAAATACAACAATTTCTATCTCTTCATTACCTATTTTACAAGAGCCACTAACAACTGAAGATGTTCTATTAGTTTTAGCATAACTCTCTTCTAATCGTTTTTTGTAACTTTTTTTATCAATAAAATCTAATGGGTCAACAGGTGCTAAGTTAGCATCAAACTCAACAAAACTATCTTTATCAGAGATTAATCTAATTCTTTTTTCTGCATCAATTCTAAAATGGTGATTACACTTAGGACAAACATTCTTCTTAGCTTCAACCTCTTTATAATACATTAGAGCTTTACATTTAGTACATTTAGTCCAATGACTTGGAACATCATCTACGATTACTTGTTTTCTCATTCCACCAAATAGGTTACCAAAATTCATTAAATATCCTTTGCTTGGGTTGATTTTATCAATCCCTCTATAGTTTCTGCTATCTCTTTACTTCTGGAAACTATAACATAATCATCTGTAACTATCTTTTCTAATCCATCACAAAGAGCTAATCCTGCAACAACATCATACTCTCGTTGTCCACCCATAAATAACATAAATTTAACTCTATGAGAATAAGCCAAAGATAGTGCTACTGCACCCATAGAACGAAACTTTAGATTATTGTCAATAAGTGCTTTACTTAATTTGGGGTGATTATATGATTGTTCAAAGATACCGATTTGAGGATTATTTCCGTATATGACAGGGTCAATTCTATCTCTAAAAACTTTCCCCTCCATAACTTCACCATCTTTATCTTTAAAAAATATCTCTCCATTCGCCAAATTACAAACAATAGCTACATCAACAACTCCATCAATAACTCTAGCCACAGAAGTACCAAAATATGGAATATAAGAGAGTGCATTACTACTGCCATCAATTGGGTCAATTATAATTTTTGTAACTCTATATTCCCCAATTGAACCACTCTCTTCAGATTCAATTTGTCCATATTCACTTAAATGTTTAATAAAAACAGCCTCTGCAAATTTATCTAATCCACTAGTTCTATCTCCACCAGCTCCAACCTCTCCTAGCTCTAAATAAGAGTCAGGAAATGGAATTGATAGAGCTTGATAAATAACTTCATTTGCTTTGATACAAGATGTTAAAAAGTATGTCATATCTTAGTCCAAAAGTTTTTTAACCATAGCTTTAGCAGAGTCTCTACCATCTCTAACAGCAGTTACAACTAAATCAGCTCCACGATGACAATCTCCACCTGCAAAAACACCCTCTAAGCTAGTTTCATAATTACTATCTACAACTATACCATTCCATTTGTCTGTTTTAATACCATTCTCTTCTAAGAAAGGATAATTAACACTATCAAATCCTAAAGCAAATATAACAACATCTGCGTCAACTAAGAATTCACTTCCTGCAATCTCTTCAACTTTAGCTCTTCCACTACTATCAGCTTCCCCAAGTTGAGTTCTAATCATATTTATACCAGTAATTTTACCATCTACTACTACTAAACTTTTTGGAGATGTATAAAAATCAAACTCTACACCCTCCTCTTTAGCATTAATATACTCTTTACGACTACCTGGCATATTTTTAGCATCTCTTCTATATAAACAGTTAACACTACTTGCTTTTTCTCTTAAAGATGTTCTAACACAATCCATAGCAGTATCTCCACCACCGATTACAACAACTTTTTTACCTTTAACTGATATATCTTCTACTTCTCTCTCTTCATTAAATAGTTGTTTCTGAATATTTGTTAAGAAATCCATTGCTAAATATACACCTTTAGCATCTTCTCCCTCCATACCAGATTTTCTACCTTTAGTAGCTCCTACTCCAATAAAGACTGCATCAAAATCATTTACTAAATCTTCAAATTTAACATCTTCTCCAACTTCGATATTTTGATGAAATACAGCTCCTGCATCTTTTAATATATCTACTCTTCTTTGAATTACAGATTTATCAAGTTTAAATCCAGGTATTCCATAAGTTAGAAGTCCACCTGCTCTATTTTGTTTATCAAATATCTCAACAGATACACCCTCTCTTAAAAGGAATGTAGCATTAGATAATCCAGCAGGACCAGCTCCGATAATAGCAACTCTCTTATCTGTTTTCTCTTCAGCAAATTTAGGTTTAAGTCCATTCTCAAAACCTTTTTCACTAATAAAAGTCTCTATTGAACCAATAGTAATTGCTCCGTGTCCATCATTAAGAGTACATGAACCTTCACATAGTCTATCGTGTGGGCAAATTCTCCCCATAACTTCTGGAAATGGAGATGTTTCATTAGATAAATCAAAAGCAAATTCTAAATCTTTATGAGCAGCAGCTTTAAGCCATTGAGGGATAAAGTTATGCAAAGGACAACCATTATGACAATATGGGTCTCCACATTGAATACATCTATCTGCTTGTTCTCCTGCTTTCACAGGTCTAAAAACTTCATAAATCTCATTGAAATCTTTTGTTCTCTCAACAACATCTCTCTTCTTCGCATCAATTCTCTCTAAATCAAAAAACTTAAGCATCTTATTCTCCCTCCTCTATTTTAAGAGGTCCTTTCATATCTTTTGGTCTTACAATCCAAAAGTTTCTTATCTGTACTCTAAAGTCATCTAATATATCTTTTGCTTTTTGACTCTTGGTCTCATTATAATAATCTTTTAGCAACTTTTTAAGATAATATCTCTCTATATCAGTATCTTCTGTGTCCACTCTTCTAGCTTCAACTAACTCTTGATTAACATTTTCAATGAATTCGTGGTCTCTATCACATACAAATGCAACACCACCTGTCATACCAGCACCAAAGTTAACTCCAGTTTTACCTAAGATAACAACTACACCACCTGTCATATATTCACAAGGGTGGTCACCTGTACCTTCAACAATAGCAATAGCTCCAGAGTTTCTTACAGCAAATCTTTCACCAACTTGACCATTAATATATAATTTTCCACCTGTAGCTCCATATAGACATGTATTTCCACCTAGCGAGAAGTTCTCTCCACTATTTTGAGCAGTAATAATAATTCGTCCACCACTCATACCTTTACCTATATAGTCGTTACCAGCTCCATTAATATGTAAACTAAGACCATTAATTAAGAATGCACCTAATGATTGACCTGCTGTACCTGTAAGTCTTAAGTCTATTGTGCCATCAGGAAGACCTTTGTCTCCATAATATTTAGCAATCTCACCAGATATTCTAGTTCCAAAGCTTCTATTTAAATTATCTATTTTTCTATCTAAGATAATTGGGTCATTTGGATTTTTAATAGCAGACATAACATCTTTTAGAACCTCTTTTTCATACTCATTTTTGTCATAAGGTTCATTAAATGGAACTTGTCTTGTATTTACACCATCAAGATTATATAATAGATTATCAAATGAGAATTTTTTAGCAAACTCATCATCAATAACTTTTAAAAGTTCATTTTTACCAACTATATCTTCTATTCTTGTATATCCTAATTCAGCTAGAATGGCTCTAACATCTTCAGCTAACAGAGTAAAGTAATTTATAACTCTCTCAACTGAACCTTCATAATGCTCTCTTAGACTCTCTTCTTGTGTAGCAATACCAACACTACATCTATTTAGGTGACAAATTCTTAAAATTTTACAACCAATAACAGTTAATGCTCCTGTACCAAATGCATAACTCTCTGCACCCAATATAGCTGCTTTAATAACATCTAATCCAGTCTTAAGTCCACCATCTGTTTCTAACTCAACTTGACCTCTTAGATTATTAGCTTTTAGTGCATTATGTGCCTCTATTAATCCAAGTTCCCAAGGGTTTCCTGTAAATTTAATTGAACCTATTGGAGCAGCACCTGTACCACCATCAGCACCAGAGATAATAATCTTATCTGCGTAAGCTTTGGCTACACCAGCTGCAATAGTTCCAACTCCAGCAGTAGATACCAATTTAACAGCTACTCTTGCTTCTGGATTTATCTGTTTTAAATCAAAAATAAGTTGAGCTAAATCTTCAATAGAGTAAATATCGTGATGAGGTGGTGGAGATATTAAAGTTACACCTTCCATTGTGTGTCTTAATCTTGCAATTAATGGACTAACTTTATGTCCAGGTAACTGTCCACCTTCTCCAGGTTTCGCACCCTGTGCTACTTTAATTTGAAGCTCTTCAGCAGAACGCAAATAAGCAGGGGTTACACCAAATCTTCCTGATGCAACTTGTTTAATTTTTGAGTTTTTGATAGTACCAAATCTAACTTCATCTTCTCCACCCTCACCAGAGTTACTTTTTCCACCAAGAGTATTCATAGCTTCAGCTAAACACTCATGAGCTTCTGGAGATATAGAGCCTAGACTCATAGCAGCAGTTGAAAATCTTTTAAATATTTCACTTAATGGCTCAACCTCATCAACAGATATAGATTTTCTATCACTTCTTAAATCAAAAAAGTCACGAATAAATTTTTTATCTCTTTTATTTACTAAAGTTTTTAACTTATCAAAGTCTTCAGTTTTACCTGTTAAAGATAGTTTATGAATTGCATGAACCGTAGCAGGTGAGAAGTCGTGGAATTCAGCACCATCTAAATATTTATAATATCCACCAATGTTTAGAGGGAATATTTTATTAGCTGTTCTTTTGTCATAAGCATCTGAATGAGCTTTTATTATTCTCTCTTCTATCTCTGAATATCCCAATCCTTTTAACATTGAGTAGGCATCAGGGAAACACTCTTTTGTAATCTCTTCACTAAGTCCAATAACATCAAATAGACTAGAGTTTCTATAACTTGAGATTGTAGAGATACCCATTTTTGACATAACTTTAAGAAGACCAGCATTAATTGATTTTCTAACTTTTTTAAGTATAGGTGCTAAATTTTTATTTGGATTCTTTCTTTTAACCATAGCTCCAACTGTTTGATAGAACATATATGGATATATTGCAGAAGCACCAAATGCAATCATTGACGCTGCCATATGTGAATCGTGCATCTCACCTGTTACGGCAATAATACTAACAAGATGTCTAACTTTGTCTTTTGCTAAAGTTTGATTAAGTCTACCTATAACCATAAGCATAGGCATAACTTTATTATCAATATCTAAATCTCTATCATCTAAAATTACAGTTCTAATACCATTATGTTGAACATCATTAGATATTTTTTCAACTAATTTATCTAGTGATGCTTTTAATCCACTATCAAATTTTGTAGAGTAGACTTCTGATTTATAAGAACTATCATATTTAGGATTCTTTACATCTCCAAACTCTTGAAGAATTTGAAGCTTCTCTAGTGATAATATAGGTGATACTGTTTTTAATCTTTTTGCATGTTCAGCATCATCTGCTAATATATTTCTAACCTCACCAAACCCAGTATTTAAACTCATTACAACTCTTTCACGAATTGGGTCTATTGGAGGGTTTGTAACTTGTGCGAATTTCTGTTTAAAGAAGTCTGAAAAATTTCTTTGAGTATTAGAGAAACAAGCTAAAGGTGTATCATCACCCATTGATGCAGTAGCCTCTTTACCCTCTTTTACCATTGGTTCTAAAACTTGTTCTAATACCTCAAGAGTGAAGTTAAAGTATCTCTGTTTAGCCTCCATCTCTTTTTTTTCTGGTAGGTCAATTGTAGAGAATGGGTCATTCATATGCTCTTGAAGGTATATCATATTTTCATTTAACCACTCATCATAAGGCTCTTTGTTTTTTAGATAATTATTAATATCATCATTTTTCAAAACCTTACCATATTTGAGGTCAATTCCCATCATCTCCCCAGATTGTAATCTACCTCTTTCAACTATTTCATCTTCAGGAGTTTGTAGTACACCATACTCTGAAGCAATTAATAGACGGTTATCAGTTGTAATAATATATTTTGATGGTCTAAGACCATTTCTATCCAATACACAACCAATATATCTACCATCAGTCATACTAACAGCAGCTGGTCCGTCCCAAGGTTCAAAACAGGCACTTGTATATTCATAAAATGCTCTAAGTTGTGCATCCATATGAGGTGCATTTTGCCACGGTGCAGGTAAAATACTTCTTGCAGCTTTAAAGAAATCTACACCATTTACTTTTAAGAACTCAAAGAAATTATCTAAACTTGCAGAGTCACTCATTTCATCTTGAATAATATTAGAGAGTCTACTAAGTTCATCTTTACTAAAAATATCACTTTTAATATCTTCCATTTTAGATGCAACATTAAATCTATTTGCCTCAACAGAGTTTATCTCTCCATTATGTGCAATCATTCTAAATGGTTGTGCTAATTTCCATTTTGGAAGTGTATTTGTTGAAAATCTTTGGTGAAAAAGACAAAAAGATATTTTAAATTCTGTATTTGCTAAATCTTTATAAAATTCTTTAATATGCGTTGGCATAACAAGACCTTTATAAGATATTACACTTGTAGAAAATGAAGCTATATAAAAATCATCATCATCTTTTAATCTATTCTCTATCTCTTTTCTTGATAGATATACTAAAGCATCAAAACGACGACTTCCCATTAGGCTATTTGGAGTAACAAATACTTGAGTTATATTTGGAAGTGTAGATATTGCTTGTTCACCTAAAGCTTTTATGTCAACAGGAACTTCTCTAGTATATACTACTTTAAGGTCATTATTTTCGCAAACCTCTTTTATTACATTAAAATCATCTTCATTTTTATTAAATACCATGGCAACAGCATATACATTAGGAAGACTAATATTATTGTTCTTTGCCTCTTTATTAAAAAAACTTTTTGGTAGGGATAATAAGAGTCCACTACCATCTCCTGTCTTTCCATCTGCTGCAATAGCTCCTCTATGCATCATTCGAGACAGTGATTTAATTGCATCTTCTAAGTTTTTATGTGACGCTTTATTGTCTATCGATGCCAATAGACCAAAGCCACAGTTATCTTTAAATGAGGTAAAAAGATCTCTCATACACCAACCTTTAGTTTTGTTTTACTAAGCATACTTTAATGCCTAGAAATGTTGTCGATTATACTAAAAGATGGTTTAAAATTTGATAAAGTTATACATAATGGTCAAGTGTATACTTCATATCCTCATCTAAGTCAAGGTTTTTACGCATCCATTTTAAATAGCCTTTATCATCTGAAGCAACTTGGTCTATATCTTGACCCTTATATTTCCCAAATTTAAATATTTTCATTAAAACGGGAGTATTTGTAAGTTCAGCTAGTTTTTTCATTATATCTGTTTTATTATATTCAGGATTTAATCTTTGCACCTCTATCAGTAATTTATCTAATAATAATTTCATAATTAATACATCACCAATTGCATCATGTGCTTTAATTATAATACCTAAATCTTCAGCCTCTTTTACCTCTTGTTTATATAACTCTAATGAGTAACGCAAATATTGTAAACGGTGATATTGTTGGTCAGGAAAGAGATGCATAGCACATCTAACCGTATCTATTAAAGTATAATTATTAATAAATCCCTCTTTCTCTAACATTCCTAAATCAAATTTTATATTATGAGCTATTAGATAATTTTCTTTAGAATTTAAATCATTTATTCGTTTATAGCATTCAGTTTTCATAAAAGGTGGTTTATCAGATATAATATTTGGAGTTATATTATGTACCTCCATAGCTTCTATTGTTATAGGTATTTCAGCTTTGCATAATTCATCATAAATCTCTATACAAGTTTCTCCATTTTCATTAGAAATAACGATAGCTCCAATTTGAATAATTCTATCATTATCTCCATTACCAGTTGTCTCCGTATCAAATAAAATATAATTTTCCATATAATTCCTATTATCTCTCTGTAAATGTATATTGTTTAGCTTTTAGAATAGGTTTTAATATATAATCCATAACACTCTTCTTTCCTGTCATAATATCAACATTAACCATCATTCCTGGAATAATCTTAAGAGGTTTTTTTGCACTTCCCAAGAAATTCTTATTTGTTTTGATGTGTATCAAGTAGAAAGCATTCTCTTTTGCATCTTTTGTTGTATCAGCTCCAATATGTACAACTTCACCTTCTAAGCTTCCATATATTGCAAAGTCATAAGCTGTAATTTTTACAACAGCTTTCTCTCCGGGGTATATAAATGCAATATCTGATGGTTTAATTTTTACCTCCATCCATAATGACTCATCAGTAGGAACAATTTCTATTAATTTATCACCAGGTTTAATAACTCCACCAACTGTATTTATACTAATCTCTTCAATAATACCATTTGTAGGAGAGCGAACTAAAGTTCTACTTATCTGGTCATCTAAAGCATCATAATCTTTATCTACTCGCATAAGCTCTGCAACTGCTTCATTTAACTCTTTTTTGGCTTGATTTTTAAATTCTCCTTTAGCCTCTTCTATTTTATTATTTAATTCACTTATACCAGCTTTAATTCTAGGAAGTGTAAATTGTGCAGAGTGAAGCTCTTCTTGTATAGAGTTTTGCTCTCTTTGTAACTTCATAAAAGCCACTTTTGATTTGACTCCTTGAATTACCATTGGACGCATCATCTTTACCTCTTTATTAATTAAATCCTTCGATTTAGTAAGATATATAATTTTTTGTTGAATCTCTTTATACTCTGACGATTTTTGTAATCTTTGGTCTAAAATAATTGCTATTTTTGATTTAAACTGCTGTTGTTGACTATCGTATAAACTCTCTTCATTTTCTAGTAATTCAGGTAAGATTTCATCTGCTGATATATTTCTCTCAAATGGTATATCATAGGCTTCAGCAGTAAGACGAATAAGTTTTGCTCTTAACTCAATAGCTTTAATATTCATACTACCTAATTGAGATAAGGATTTTCTATTATCTATTTTTAAAAGTTTTTGTCCTTTTTTAACCTCTTGACCAATTCTTACAAATACCTTTTCAATAATACCACCTTCAAGGTTTTGTATTATCTGATTTTTACCACTTGGAACAACTTCTCCTGTACCTCTTGTTATCTCATCTATCTGTGTAGAATTTGCCCATACAATGAATGCAAAAACAGTAAAAATCCAAAAATATAGAACACCTTTAATTTTTTTTGGAGACTCTTCTATCATTGCAGCACTAAGACTATTCATAAATTCGTAATCTTTTGGTGTTAATTTCTTACTCATTTTTTAGCCTTTTTTTGTATTTTTATTATTTAAAGCTTTTAATACTGCATCTCTTTGACCATCAAGATATACTTTTCCTAAATGCATTACAATTACTCTCTCTACATTTTTTAAAATTGGTAATCTTTGGGTTACTAATATAATTGTTTTCCCTTCAAAAGCTACTCTAAAATGAGCCATAAGTTTAGTTTCACTTGTTGGGTCAAGTGCATTTGTCGGTTCATCTAAAAGCATAAGAGGAGAATTTGATATTAATGCTCTTGCAATTCCTATACTTTGTCTTTGTCCTCCAGATACACCTTGCCCTCTTTCACCTATTGGCATATTATATCCCATTGGATGTCGTTTAACAAACTCATCAACACCACTACGCATTGAGACCTCCAGAAGTTTTTCATCATCTGTTCCCATTGAACCATGAATAATATTCTCTTTTAGAGTACCTTTGAATAGCATAATATCTTGACTAACATATCCTATATTTTTCCTTAATCTTTCTGGGTCAAGTTGTGCAATATCTACATCATCAATAAGAATTGAACCCTCATCTGGGTCATATAGTTTTAATATTAATTTTTCTATTGTACTTTTTCCTGAACCAATTCTGCCTATAATTCCAACCTGTTCACCTTCATTAATTATAAATGATACTTTATCTAATGCAGGGACTTCAGTATCTGGATATGAAAAAGTTACATTTCTAAACTCTATCTTTCCTCTAAAGCTCTCTCGTTCTATAAAGTTACCTGCACCTAATCTCTCCATAGGTTGTTCTACAATGGAATTAATTGTCTCATAGGCTGATTTTGCATCACTAAAATTTGTTAATAGTGCAGCAACTTGTCCCATTGGGGCTACTGTTCTTGAAGATAAAATTACAATACCTATTAGTCCACCCATTGTAAGTTCAAGATTTTTTATAAGATAAACACCTGCAATTATAATTAATACAGTAGTCAATTGAACTAATATACCTGTAACAATAGGAACTGATGATGATAATAGTTTTGAGTGTAAACTCTTTTTTGCAATATCTCCAACACTCTCTTCCCATCTCCACTGAATTTGACCAGACATACCTTGTGTTTTTATAGTCTCTATATTATGTAAAGACTCTATTAATATCCCATTTTTTCTAGCAGAAGCTTCGTGTGTACTCTCAATACTCTCCTCAAGAGGTTTTCTAATAATTAAAGCATATAATAAAATAAGTGTCATAATCAACATTGGGATTACAACAATCATTCCACCAATATAGTGAATAACCCACAGAAATATAATCGCAAAAGGTAAATCTATTACTACTGCCATTGTAGAGTTTGTCAGAAATGAACGAATCATATCAAAATCTCTAATATTACTTGCAAAAGAGCCAACAGATTTTGGGTGTAATGCCATTTTTAAATCAAGAACTTTCTCAAATATAATAGAAGACATAATAACATCACTTTTTTTTGCAGCTACTTCTAACATTCTAGTACGGAAAAATTTTAAAAATGCGTCTAAAAGATAGACCATACTTACACCTAATGCAAATACAAAGAGTGTCTCTGTGGCATTATTTGGGATTACTCTATCATATACATTCATTGTAAATAGAGGTGAAGCCAAAACAAATAGATTAATTAAAAGTGAGGCAAATAGAACATCTTTATATATCGGCCAAGATAATTTAATTGTATCCCAAAACCAATGTTTTTTATGTTGTCTATCAACAAAGCTCTCTCTATCTTTTGAAGATAATTCTTTCTTTAATAAAAATGCAAAACCTATATACTCTGCTTCTAAAGCTTCAGTATCTATCCACTCTTCTAATGCTTCTCCTGTTGGATATATAATCTTTACCTGTTTCTTATCTTGACTAAACTCTTCTAATATTACAGATTGACCTTTAGACATTAATAAAATTATAGGAAGATGTAACTCTAAAATAGTATCTAAATCTCTTTTTACCAAACTACTTTTATATCCTGCCCTTTTAGCAGCTCTAACAAATAAAGTTTTAGATTGGGAGAATGATAATAAATCAGGAAAGTCCACCTCATCTTTATGAGGTAGTCCAGCCATTAAAGCCTCAATAGATACAGCTTTACCATATCTTGCAGTAAATAGACTTAAAGTTCTTAATAGAGCTTCTGAGCGTAGTTTTTCAGTTTTTTCCATATTAAAATACCTTTGATTAAAATATATAATTTCTCATTCTATAGTATATCAAAATTATCCATAGAGTCTCAGACTTCAATCTAAAACTCTATTTTATAATTAAATATATAGAAAATTATAATGAATAGTCGTTAAAAATACTTACATTGCATTCATATAGCTTTCATCATAAACATTTACTTTAATATTATTATGAGAATGGAGAGAAGTGTTATAATCATTGTAAATAGTTGTAGATTGTTGTTCTTTCTTTCCAGCATCTACCTTACCAACATCTTCAATATTAATATTCTCGTCTTCTGTTTCAATAATATCTTCGATATATAAATCTTCATTATCATTACTTTCAAATTGATGGTCATCATCTAAATTATCAAAATTTATTTCTTCCATCTCTAAGACATCAACTTCTGAAGAGTTATCTTCCTCTTCTGTAACTAATGTTTCAATATCATCTTCTGCATTATCAGCTTCAGGTAAATCCGTTGCTTCTGAAGAGTTATCTTCTTCCTCTTTTGTAAATAGTGTTTCAATATCATCTTCTGCATTATCAACTTCAGATAAATCTATCACTTCTGAAGAGTTATCTTCCTCTTCTGTAACTAGTGTTTCAATATCATCTTCTTCATTATCAGCTTCAGGTAAATCTATTGCTTCTGAAGAGTTATCCTCGTTTTCTGTAATCGAAATATCTGCATATTCAATATTCACATCAAGAAGAAGTGTATTTACTGCCTCACCATTATCATTTACAATAATTGCATCAATCTTTTCTACATGGTTAATTGGATTATTTGAATCTTTAACCTCATATTTATATGTTCCATCATTTAAATCAACTATAAAATTTCCATATTCTCCCTCTATGGTTTGTATAGGATTCTCTTCATCATAAGTTACTGTATTATTATTGATAGTAATAGAATCAAAATATTTTTTATCTTCACCGAATTCAACTATCATACTTCCATCACTATTTTTTGAAAAATCACCATCTTTAGAGTTTTCATAATGTGAATTATCTATATCATTATTTAATCCTTCTATACTAACAGCTTTAGCATCTACTGATATATTATTTTCATTATTATCTGCAATATGTGCTATATCACTTAAAACATTATCTGTATTAACACTATAAGTATATAATTTATCTATATTTCCATTAGTTATAAAATTACTCCACTCATTATCATTATTAATTTCTATAATATCACCATTATTATCTCTTGTCACTCCTGTAAAATCATCAAAGTCTCGCTGATAACTTCCATAAGTATTACCATCACCAAAGAAATATACAATATCATTATCTGCTATTGGTTCATTATTTTCACCATAAGAATTTTCAACTAAAGCTCTCAATCCTTGTTCTATATCTGTACCACTTTTTGAATTATCTAAAAAATGTTGAGTTGATTCATTATCATCTTCAGACCAAGTATAAGAATCTACATCATCTAAACTTTTTATCCACCCACTCTCATGTTTGCCACTACCATAAAATTGTATTAAATTAATATTTACATCTTCATATAAGTTAATTGTATCTTTAATTGCATTTTCAGTAGTTAGTATATCAAAATCATTCATACTACTAGATATATCAACAATAAAAGATAAATTAGTAATTGATGGTTCTGAATAAAAAGTTAATATATTATTTCCAATTAATACTTCAGGATTTTCTTTTATAGAACTAATATCTTCAATTTCTTCATCTGATACTTCAGTAACTTCAGGAGTTAAATCAACTATTGGAATTTCTTTATCTATTGAGTTAGTCTCTGGTGTTTCAATTTCTTTTATAGAACTAATATCTTCAATTTCTTTATCTGATACTTCAATAACTTCAGGAGTTAAATCAACTGTTGGAATTTCTTTATCTATTGAGTTAGTCTCTGGTGTTTCAATTTCTTTTATAGAACTAATATCTTCAATTTCTTCATCTGATACTTCAGTAACTTCAGGAGTTGAATCAACTGTTGGTATATTCCTATTATGTGGTTCACTTGGTATATTAACCTCTATTATAGGTGTAGTAATAGATGGGTTATTTGGTGTTTCCATTACTGGTGGAGTTGAATCAACTGGTGGTATATTCCTATTATGTGGTTCATTTGGTATATTAACTTCTATTATAGGTGTAGGAATAGATGGGTTATTTGGTGTTTCGATTACAGTAGAAATTAAATTAACTGGTGAGTCTATTTCAAAAGTATCTATAACTTCTTTTATATTCTTATGAGTAATATCTCCAATTATAGATGTTTTCGTACTTGATAAAACCTCTTCCGATGAATTTATCAAAATATCATTTTTTTTATATAAGAAATCATCATCTCTGAGAGTAGCTTCAACATTTGTTTCAGCTTGAGAATGGTCAAATATATCTTTTATTATTGGATTTTTTATCTCTTCATCTAGGTTAGTTTTTCCAACTCTCTCTTTTTTAGAAAGAAGGAGTGAACTGTCAGAATTATTCTCCTCTACTTTCATATTTAAAGTTTCATTAGATTTTAATGATATTAAATTATCACTAGGAATTTCTCCTAAATGATTTACAAAAATATCCCCCTCACCTAATTCGTCACCCTCTTTTATCTCCTTAATAGTGCCTTGGCTATCAAGCACAAATATTTTACTTTTTAACTGTTTTACAAATCCAATAATATTTATCAAGATTTATCCTTTATAATTTTAATATATATAAATTATAACATACAAAAGTCACACAAATATTATTAAGCAATTATTTATCTAAAGAATAGAGAGTAACATCAACTCGATTATTAATATCTCGACCTTCACTAATAGCCTCCGTAGACAATCTATCTTTATCTAATCTATTCTCTGTATATACTCTTTTTACATTAATACCATGTTTTTTTAAATAAGATAGAGTCCATTGTAGATATTGATTTCCTCTTTTAATACTCTCTTCATAGGTAAGTATATCAAAATTAGCCATTGATTGCCAAAATTCAACCCAAAAATTTCTTTTAATAAATATATTTTCATTAATTTTATATGAGGTATGAGATATAAGTGTAATTATATAATCTTCTGATTTATTACTTTTTATCTTTTTAATCATACTATTTATAATAGTTCTTGAGGGTTCTGATAATTTGTCATCATCAAAATATATAGAGGGTAGGTGTTCTCCTTTTTTATAGAAGAAGTCGCTAATGTGTACATAATTTTTAATGCCTGTATCTATAACTTTATTATTAATAGTTGATGAGGGGATAAACTCTTGTGTATATAAATTTTCCCCAAAACTAATAGTTGCTGTTAATAGTGTTCCTAAAATTATCTTTCTCATTATTTTAACCTTATCATATCTAATGCATTTACTGATTTTGTACAACCAAATGGTAGCACTTTCTGACCTCTCTTTGTGTTATTACATAAATCTTTACTATTAGGTATACCGTCGTGGTCTTTGTCATTTGTTAATGGTAAAGTATCTTCGTGTAGGTCTATTCCCGATGAGTGCAGTCCAACTCTGTTATAATATTTATGAATATCTCCTACAATAGATGCCATAGTAAGTCCCATCGCATCTAAGATTCTATATTTAGCCAATAATAAATTATATGTAGCATTTATTATCTCATCTTTTGAGCGTTTTAAATCATTTTGAGTTGCTAATAAGTCAAGGAGTGACCTTTCGCCCATATCATACTCTTTATTATATAACTTAAGTGTATTACTACTCTCTTTATTATAGTGTTCTAAAAATGTTATCTGTTCATTTGCTAATTCATAAGCAGACCAAGATAAGTCTAAACTCTCCATAACTTGTCTTCTTAAATCTTGAGTTACCGAAACCTCTTGACTAAGTTTACTAAGTTTATTTCTTCTTGAAGCTTCATCTGCTCCACCATTAAATAGATTATAACTAACTACTATCATAGCTTGAAATCTATCATCAACTGCATTAAATTTATTATAGTCTTTATTATAGTCTTCATTATAATTTTCACTGACCTCTAAATCTATTTTAGGAAAAAATTTACTTTTACTCTCACGGTATAGTGCTTCAGCACCTTTAATATTATAGTTACCAACTAAAACAGATGGATTATACTCCAGTGCAAACATACTAGCCTCTTCTTGATTTGGAGGTAGTTTGTGATTAAACGATACGCTCTCCATATTTCTTAAATCTGCAACTTGCCCTGTTACTCTTCTATAATTATAAGCTACTATTGATATTTTATTCTCTTGAACTAAATAATTTGACCTAGCTAAAGATAGAGATGATTGTATCTTACTAACTTCAGACATTTTGGTTAAACCTGCTTTATAAGCCTTTCTAACTTTATTATATAACTCTTCGATGTTATCTAAATAATCTTTGCTATTTGTTAATAACTCTCTCTCTTTTAATAGATTGATATATGCCTTAATTGTTTGAAGTGTTATATCATTAGCCTTTTCTAAAAAACTATAAGATGCTGATAGTGTTCTCATTTTTTGGTATGTTACCTGTTCGTGAGTTGAGAATCCATTAAATATATTTTGTCTTAATATTAGCGAGTTTTGAAAAATATTATATGTCTCTTCTGCTATATCTGGTGAACCACTAACTTTTCCTGTAGCTTTTCGTCCAACAGATGATTGTAAATCTAAGGTTGGATAATATCCAGCCTCTGAAATAGCTATCTCTTCTCTTGTAGCTCTATAATTTTCTAATCTCTCTTTAATAATTGGGTTACTATCAAGTGTTTGTCCCACAACCTCTTTCAGCGTTGTAGCTGAAAGTGTTGTTTCACTTAGTATATATATGATGAATATAGCTAAGAATTTATTATTCATTTTAATCTCTCCTTTATTGATTCTGAGAAATTATACCATAAGAATGTCACATAATTATCAATTCAGAAATTAAATTAAATCATTATATTGATAATCATCAATGACTGTCATACTATTATCTGAATCCTTATAATCATCATAATTTGAGGTAACAGGTTCTTCTTCTGTCTCTACAACCTCTTTTGTATCTGCTACTTCTTCTTCAATAATAATCTCATCTTCATCTGTTTTAAGCACATCATCAATATATAATCCATCATTCTCTTCAATATCATTATTCTCAATAATATCATTTTCAACTGGTTCATCATCTAAGTTATCAAAATTAAGAGTCTCATCTTCTTCTAAATCAATATTTTCAACTATATCATCTTCATTTTCATCTACTGTTAGATTATCTTCATCTCTTATCTCTTCTTCTGTAATATCTATATCATCTTCATCTTCATTATCAACTACATCTTCTTCTAGTAGAGTATCATCTATAATAACATCTTCGTCATCATTAACTATTTCATCCTCTTTTGCTAAAGTGTCATCGGAAACGATATCTTCATCTACTACTAAAGTATCATCTGTAACATCATCTGCAACTCTATCATCTAAAGTTCCATCTTCTACACCATCATACTCCTCTAGCATATCACCAACATGCTCCATTGCATCATCTTCTGATATAGCTGTTTTACCTACATCTTCAATAACTCCAGCTAACTCCTCTTCGCTAATATTAACTAAATCAATATCATTATCCACAAAAGAGTCTCTCATCTCTTGAGTAATTACAATATTATCACCATCAGAGTTATCAATAGATTGAAGCAGTACAGCCATATTCTCAACATACTCATCATTCATATCAGTTCTATCTACATTTGCTAAATCTTGTAAAAATACTTTATCATCATCTGTATTTCCCATATCCATACTACCAACAACCAAATCACCTATTTTAAATGTTACCTCATCGCCATCATAATAATCAAATTCACCATTTTCATCGGTATAACCTTTAAATCCAGAAGTAGTTTCATAATATAGACCTTCGATTATACCATCAACTATTGTAGCATCACCAGTATCTTCCATTTTTCTCTCTACTGTAGCAGTGTCACCAGTAGGTTCAGTAGCAGTTACAGATGATGTAATAGCATTACTCTGTTCAGTTGTTATCTCTTTACCTGTAAATAGAGTTACAGTTATATTATCTTGTTCATCTAGTTTAGTGATATCTACAATATACTCTCCATCGACTTTATCTACAGCATTTCCATCACTATATTCTAAAGTTGAACCTTTTGGTAAATCTTTTAGAGTAATATTTGAGAGAATTTCATCATCATTAGAATCTTTTAAAGATGCTCCTAGATTTATATCGTATTTGTATGAAGTTATGGTGAAATTATCAATATATACCTCTTCATCTGCTCCATCTGCATTATTAATAATATTGACTTTTAACTCACCATTACTATCAACAGTAGCACTAATATTATGATTTACATTGTTATCTAAATCAGATTTTAACTCTTTAGTATAAACAACTTTATCACTATCATTTAATGTAATATCTAAATGATCATATTCAGTAGGTTCATCATCACTATCATCCCACCCTGATCCTATTGAAGTTTCAAATGATATAGAGACCTCTTTCCCTGCTTCTAACCCTGTAAATGTTTCTGTTGCTGTATTAGCATAGTCAATTTTCATTGTCTTCTCAGGGTCTGTGCCTAAAGTAATATCACTTCCTCCATCTGAATCATCCCAAAGTTCTTTATCGTTATCAAAGTTATTTGTTTCATAAGTTATTGTATCAACACTACCAATACTCATAGTAAGCACAGGAGCATCTGCATTATCTTCAGCACTTAGAACGCTTACTGCTATATTTCTGGTACTGGTATTATCATCTTCATCTGTTGCACTCACAATAATTTTAGCCTCTGTATCTTTTCCATTAGAAGTATATAAAATATTTCCATT